>ENA-UOJV01000051-UOJV01000051.1-human-gut-metagenome-genome-assembly--contig:-C82-NODE-51-length-191446-cov-46.951111_pt1 | contig 191446 bp, 194 predicted proteins | sample MGYA00242356_ERZ723903 | MGnify/ENA metagenome assembly ERZ723903
TATCCGTGTTTCTACGGAGCATCAGGAAACAGCGAGACAGCAGGAGATCATGTGCAGTTATCAGGTTGACCGCATCTTCTCCGAGAAGCTGTCAGGAGCGAACACCGACCGCCCTCAGCTCAGGGCAATGCTTGACTATGTGCGTGAGGGTGACACCCTCTACATCGAGAGTATCAGCCGTCTGGGACGCTCCACAAAGGACTTGCTGAACATCATCGACACCCTCACAGACAAGGGAGTAACGCTCATCAGCCACAAGGAGAAAATTGACACCGACACTCCTGCGGGCAAATTTATGCTCACCGTGTTCGCTGCACTCTCACAGTTGGAGCGTGAGCAGCTCAAACAGCGACAGCGTGAGGGCATCGAGATTGCTAAGGCACAGGGCAAGTATACAGGCAGAAAGCCTATCCCCACCGACTGGACGAGGTTCGGGCAGCTCTATGGGGAATGGAGAGCGAAGAACATCACGGGGCGTGATTTTATGCGGAGAATGGATATGTCGGCAAATACTTTCTACCGCCGTGTGCGTGAGTATGAACTCCGTCACGGCATCACCGAGCCGACCTCAGCTTGACCGTCAGGCGAACGGAAATGCCACACATCACTATCCGAGCCTGCGGAGCGGAATTCTAACCGCTGAAAAGAAAAAGCCCTCAGAAACGCTTACAAGAGCATTTCCGAGGGCTTGCGGTTATTCAGTTCCAATAGAGTTTGTGCCTGTTGTGGTGTGCCCCACAATGCCTATTCAGACTTGTGTGGAACGAAAAATATAGTATTTGGCAATAAAACAAGATAACAATAAATTTATAGTTTAGTTAACTACATAGACATTTCCCTTTATGGCGATTTCGTTTATTATGGCACTACGGTTCAAATCTTTTTGGGACAATAAAACAATACCTATAATATTAATATCAGATTGCTTAATAGTATCTTTACCTGTATTAATACCGTTTCTTATGTTTTCAAATTCGTCTTCCAAATAAGCGTGTTTATCATTTATTATATTAACAAACTTATCTAATGGTGAAATGAGCTTTTCGCCAGCATAGAACAACGGGATACCATACACTCCTCTTTCGTCATTTTGAGGATTTTGAATCGTTGGTAGTGTTGAATCAGAATCATTGTAAGTATCGACCCAAAGCCATGTCACTGTTCCGTATTCACTATATTCATCTATTACAGATGATATATCTGATGAATTGATTGCATTCTTGAATGATACATATATTTTGCCTTCGCCAAGGATTGTTGAAACATCATTATCTTCTTCTGGCGTGGGGAGAAAAAAACGTTGATATTGAGAAGAATCATTTTCTTTAATAAGACAATTAGGAAAGTCTGTATTTGCGTTTACTCCGCTTGTGCCTGTCAATAAGCCGATTTTTTCAAATATGAATTTCTGATCAAGACTCACTTTTAATCTGAATGTAAATTTGTTAGTGTATTCTGTTGTGCTAAAAGGATAACTAAGAATAGAGTATTGATATTCATTACTGCTCTTTTGCTTGATGTCAAGCTCATTTCCATTTGGACAGCTTATATAATAATAATCTTGTATATCTTTATTCATTTGAGTCATCATTTTATCTCTGTTGTGATACTTAGATAAAACAAAAGTGCCTGCCGTAACTAATAATGATATAATTATAATTATAATTGTTTTTTTCATTGCTTCAACCTCTACTTCAAGGCTGGACACCGCTTATAAGCTGTTCATTATAAAAAACAATTATTTTATCATTTGGCAATAGCTGTTCTGTTCCCATTGAATAATCATTCGATGTATCCCAATTAGACCAATCTGCTGCATTTAGTCTAAAATGGATTACAAACTGTTTATTAGGTTGAAGTTCAACATCGGTATTAAATTTGATTTTTGCATATGTATTTCCGTAATCGTCATTAACAAATTCACAAACCGAAGTATTACCTAAGTATTGATTATCTACAGCAAGCCAGTCGCAATGGTATTCAAGGTTTTCTTTATTGTCTGCATTAAATACATAATTTATAGTTATATCACTCATTTTTAAAGGCTTGTCAGAGTTGTTAGTTATAACTATATTGGGATTTATAGTATTTGAGTTACTAATACCTGCATTGCAAGATTCTACTGTTATTTCAGGTGATTTCTCATCATCTTGAATTACCCCTGGATTGATAGTTGGCGTAACAGTTGTATCTATTTCACCATCATTATCAAGATCAATGTTAATAAAAAATGAACCATCTGATAAATTTAAGAATAATACAGATCCACTATTCACAGAGATATTGGTATACAAATAGATGTTTCCATCAATATTGCACATAATATCAGTGTTTTGATCAGCAAGTGAATTGATTTTACAATCATAATTATCATCAGCAAATTGAGCCAGTAAAATCGGATTGCCAACTGATGTTAAAGGGTCAAATTTAAAATTATTCCCTTCATGAACCTCTGAATTTGTGTAATAATATGAACAGGTTTCGTTTGAAAAGAATAAATCAAAATAACCTGAAATAGCAAGCTTATTTGAAAGTGTCTTGGTTTCTTCTATGGCATTAGATGTAAGATTGTTATTTGCCATTTTTGTTCTCATGGGCAGCTTCATAAATGATTTTGTATCTTTTATGTTTTTTAATATCTCATCTATGCATTCCTGACTCTGTATTAACCCCATATGATCTTGATCAAAGATTTTTATATCCAAAAGATCGTGATTAAAATTCATTGTTGCACTTTCAATTGGAACTACACTATCGCCAATACCATATTCTGGAACGAATTGCAATCCTCTATCGCCAGGACAATGTTGAATAGTTGAAATGGTATTTCTATTACTTCCTACTAATGCTATTCTTTTCAGATTATTAGTATTGTTTTGGGATATTTTTATGCGGCTATGGTTATATTTTCCATCTATCCAAAGATAATTATTATAATCATCAGAAATCAGCTCATCAAATTCGTCAAATGTAAAATACGTAAAATTGCCGTTATCTATAAAATAATCATACCAATGATCATAAGTTCGTTTATATGAATATATCCACTGCCAGTCATCTGTATAATCTTTATTTGGCAACAAATCATAACAACTGCCTAAATTCACCAAAACACTTGGAAGTTCAAATGAAGTAAATAATGATTCTGCTACCCCGAGTCCTCCTATGATATATGATAAATCACCAGTGCTTAAAACGCAAAGCATCGTTGGCGCACCCCAAAATGGTGTTCCGGCAGTTATTTGTTTAGAAATATTATCAGCACCATATTCCGAAATGTATTTTTCTGTAACAATACCACCCATACTATGTGCAACAAAAACTACCTCATTATAATCACTAATAAGATCATGAAGATTATTAGCCGTTATTTGCGCTCCCATTCTCCAATCATACGGGAAAAATAAGATATCATACTTATCAGAAATATCAGTATCATTATTTAGTGATTCAATTATTCCTTTATAAGTATCATCATATCCATAATTATTAACAGGATATAATTCAATATTACTATTACCGTAGTAATCGCATTTGAGCGACTGGAACGCATTGTGAATTTTTTTAACATCATCAAAGTTACTTGGCTGTTCAATCCAAGATCCCCATACACTTTCATCATTTGATGTTTTTGCAAGATCTATTCCCATTATTCCCGGTACTACTACAACGGCTCTTTTCAATTTAGGAATTGTTATGTTTTTGGTTATTCGCTTTACTTCTGTATCACCGGTCTTGGCAACTTTGTATGATAATTCAAAATCCAATTTTGCATTTATATCAGAATTATGTTTTGAATCTGTTGGAACTATAAATTTCAAAGGAATTGAATAGCTTTTACTTGGCTTTATTACCGAATAATTGTGTGTAAGTGAGGTTCCATACTTTGGTTCAAGGTTATCAGCAGTGATTTTTATCGATACATCTGTCGCATCGCCATCTCCAATATTATCCAAATATACATTTGCATTTATATCATCATAATTAAAATTGGAAATACTAACCTTATTATCAGCGTATACACTTAATGCTAACGGAGGAATTAAATTCTGTTCTAACTCACTCAATCCATAATAGGTAACAAATTCTCGTGTTTCACCACTGGTGAAAGTATCTTTGTTCCATGTGATGGATACTGCACTATCTCCATTAGATCGTCCTGGCTGAGTCACATAATCCCATAGCGTACTTGTTACATTTCCCCAATTAGTAAATTGTACTTTATCAGGTTTTCTGTCTCCCGATTTGTAGAATGTACCTTGTGCTACTACACCGGGATTAGTTGCGGAATCAAAGGCTTGCCATATTTGCGGAATATTAGAACCTGAATATACGGTTTCAGTTGTTACATCAGATCCGTTTACTCTGAATGGCGCAGCATCATTACCACCGAGCATAGTGTCCATCATAATTCTTATGCCCACTTGTTTGGCGTATTCTGTATCATTTTTGACGATATACTTAATCTTAACAACATCATCTCGTCCAGTCGCCGAATTCTCAATAATAGATAGTTCTTGTGTGACATCAACACCATCATAAGAAGCTTTGGAAACACTTTTAGAACCATCAGCATCATAAGTTACATTTGATGATGTAAACTCATTTATGCTTTCACCAACAACAATTGTTGTTTTTGATGTTCCTCCACCCGGATGACCGAAAAGCATCTTTTTATTATCATCAGTTGAACTGTTAGGGTTTCCTCCTATTGTACCAATAGTATAGTGACCATTACTTGCAGTGTTGAACTCAATGTAGTCATTTGCTATTAAAGTATTATTTTTGAGAATACTTTTAAGCATTCTATTTTGGGGAACACTTACAGCAGAACTTGCCAGATTTGATTTCCATTCTTGGTACTCTTCACCATTAGGATCTAACGTTGAGTAATATTGATATTCGTCAACATAATCATCGGCAAAAGCAGGTAAACTCGTAAGCATAGTTGTAGATAACGCAATACAGCTAAGACCTGCCACGATACGTTTCAAAATCTTATTCTTAACCATTTCATACCACCTTTCTGCAATACACAGTTGCCAATTATTTCTTGTTTACATAGTTTCTCAGCTCTTCTGGCTCTACAGGTTGTGCGAACCAATGGAAGCAAGCACTCGGAACTGATGTGGTAGCTACCACCAGCGCAAGAGCCGCCAGTGCCGTAGAAGCCTTCTTTGCTATGCTCATCAGCTTTTTCATTACAAATCCCTCCTTTCAAACAGTTCAGATAAGTCAGGCTCTTTCGGTTGATAAAACGTAATACCGCAAACGCTGCCATTTGAGATATACAGCACCAGCCTTACAAGAGCAAGAATTACAATCGCCAAAATACTCCGTTTTTCTCTTTCCTTATCATCGTTTACTGTTATCACCCCGATTCAAAAAGTGACCGAGCAGTGCCATGATTGCTGACAGCAGCATTCCGCTTGATACATAAAGGCTTAGTTTTTGATATTGGAATACAAGCAGTGCAATCGTGACAACGGATAGGGTAACAGCTAAGATGCAGCTTCTTTTCCTTAGCTTGACACTCTTTTCCTCTGACATCGGTTTATTCGGATGCGGAACGGGAGCAATACATAGAATGATTGGTAATGCTATCATTATGAAACTGATGCTGAATATTGGCGTAATATGTCCGCTTACATTGCAAATGCCGTAAGAGAAAACCATCATCACCATGACAAGCGTGAACATACAACTAAGATGACTGTTAGCGTGAAACCCACCTACAAACTGTCTCAACCCCATAAATACGGCTATGAATACAACAACCGCAGGCAGCGTATGGGAAAACAGAGCAATCAGCAGGACGATAATGGTATTCAGCACATCAGAGATCAGCAGCTCCATTCCATATGCGTAGATCACCTCTTTGGATTCTTCCGTTATGTTCTGAACCACAAAAAAGTGTGCTATGCTTTTTGCAAGTTTTGAAATCATTTCTGAATCACTTCCTGCAAAAATCATAACACAAGTTGCAAATTTTTTCAATAGGTTTTGAGAAAAAAGGTCTCAAAGTGTCCCCAAATGTCGTCTTCTTGTCCCGAAATGCAAATAGTTAAATTTGTAAACAATTACGAACCATAATGTTCAGCTTAAAAATTCCGTCATCATAATCGAAACTTACTAACCCACCCAATCTATCAACGGAGGATTTGATACTGTTTATCCCTATGCCGTGAAGCCCTTGTTCTTTCTTTGTTGATGTTAAAACAGATGTATCTACCTTATCTGATGTATTTGTAATGACAATAAATAGCTTCTCTCGTTCTTCCATTAGGCTTATCCAAATATGCTTATGTGATACACCAGCTCTCTGGCAACCTTCTATTGCATTGTCAAGAGCGTTTCCGATGATACGGCACAACTCCAATTCGTCTGCCTTGATATTTGTTATGATATTGACCTTGCAAATAAACTCTATACCGTATGTCTGAGCAAGAGAACCCTTGATGTTCACAATAGAATCGACGGCATTATTACCAGTATAGCAGAGTCTGTTAGCAAGCCTTACAAATGAGCTTAGCTTGACAAGATATTCCTTAGCAGAATCAGTATCATTGTTTTCCAACATATCATTCAGAACTAAAAATTGATTTTCAATATCGTGTTTAAACTCTCGTACTTGCTTGTATGACAGGGTAAGCAGCTTATAGTTTTCCTGTTCCTGTTGCTTTATTGTTTCAAGGTATTTTAACTTTATCTTATCTTCAAAACTTTCAAAGAAATTAAACATAGCAAGGTTTATAAAGATAATTCCTGCAAGAGAAACGCCCAAAGAAACATAACTATAAGTGTTGCTGCCAACAAATCCATCAAGCATTGTTTGTAAAAGAAAAATACTTATGATTGGAATAACTATTATCAATATCCAATATTTTATCGGCAGTTCACGAATTTTTTTGTTTATTATGCGGTGCATCAATCCTATAAGCCATAAATAAATTATATTTGTGCCTACCATTCCGAGATAACGTCCTAAACCAGACTCTAAGAATTCATCTGGTGTTCCCATATTAGCAATGCAAAGTAATCCAATCACAATAGGTTCAGATATAGATATAATCAGTAAAAACAATATGTTCCAAAATATTTTATGACGGATTGAATCATCATAACAAATAAAGGACATGGAGCTAATAAGAATAATGGTTGTAATCAGATACACTAAAATATTATCTGTCAACAAAACTGTCGCTGACAGTATTACAGTAGAAAGAAGATACGACAGATAAAGAACTGCTTTATTAACTTTTGCCTTACTCAACAAGGAAAAGTATAAGAATACCAACATCATTTCAATTGCTACATTGACAATCTCAATGATATTTTCAATCAATACGGGCAACTCGATCATCTCCCTGTTGCATAGTTAAGATAGCGAGCAACTATCTCATCTTTATATGTTTTGCCTATGGGGATTTTTCTGCCGTTGCTTAGAATAATATCGTACTTGGTAATATTCTGTATATGGTCAAGATTTACAAGTATTCCACGGTTTATAATAGCGAAATTGTACTTTAACAACTCGCCACACACAGTTGAAAAATCGCCGCCGTACTCCAATTCACCATTAACTGTGAATAGTGATACCTTTCTTCTATGTCACTCAAAGTAAAGAATATCTGTCAGCCTGAACTTGAATGACAGATTTTTATTATTGAAAGTGAAAGTTCTAAATCGCTGCTGGCACTCAGCAATGATAGAATTTAGCTGTTTGGTATATACATAGTCTGGCTGATTTTTCAATATATAGCGAAACGCTCCCACATCGTAGCCCTTAACGGCAAATTCGGCATAATTCGTCAGGAAAGAAATAATAACTGAACCATCTATCTGTCTGATTCTTTCAGCGGTCTGCAATCCGGTCAGATCGGGCATTTCAACATCGAGTATGATGACTTCATACATTCCCTTGACATAGAAACTCAATAAGTCTCTCCCGCTTGTAAATTCGTGTATTTCGCAGTCGGGGAGTTTCATTTCTCTTAATCTGTTATGAAGTTGTTTTAAGAATACAGGTTCATCATCAACGATAGCAATATTCATAGCAATCACCTCACAATTGGTCATGCTTTATGTATCAGTTATCATTATACCACATCGGAGAGATTATTTCAAGAGAAAAAATAGCTATGCCTCCATTAATAGTTTCGGAGACATAGCCTCATGTTGCGTTATTTTATATTCATCGAATATGGTCTATTGCCTGATTTAAGAGTGGGTGTACTTATAAGTGCTTCACAGATACCGTCCATGATACCACGAAACTGCATGACTATTTCTTTGCAGAAGCTCTCTCAAAGCTCAAAGACGGCGGTATCATGGCATTTGTGACCTCAGCAGGCACACTTGACAAGCGTGACGAGACTACAAGGCAAATGTTGGCTGACAAGGCTGACTTCATCGGTGCGATCAGACTTCCGGGCGGTAAGAATGGTGCTTTCAAGGATAATGCAGGCACGGAAGTCACTACGGATATTATCTTCCTGAAAAAGCATGAAGGCAAGTCACTTGCCGAATTGTCCGATATTCCCGATTGGGTACATATCGGTGAAACGGCTGACGGTCTGCCAATCAACAAATATTTTGAACAGCACCCTGATATGGTGCTTGGCACTGTGGTCGAAGGCAACAAGCTCTACGGTTCAGGCACTATGGTGGTGGCTGAGGACGGCTTTGACTTGAAATCGGCACTCCATGAAGCAGTCGGCAAACTCTCGGCGGAGATCAGTCATGAGCGTGGCAGAGATGTGTATGCAAAGACCGCTGACGGCATTCAGGTGCAGATTCCGTCTAATCTGCGTAATTACAGCTTTTTCATGTCTGACGATCAAGTTTTCTTCAAGAAAAATAACGCTGCCTGCGAGTTCCGTTTCGATAGGGGAACAGCACAGCACAAGCGTTTCAAGGCATTTATTGAACTTCGTGACCTCACCCGTGAGCTGATTGAAGCAATGGAACTTGACAAGCCGGACAGCGTTATCAAGGATTTGCAGACGAAACTTAATGTGGCGTATGATGATTTTTACAAGAAGTACGGTATTATTCATTCTCAGACGAATAAGCGGTATTTCAGCGAAGATGTGTCATATAATCTTGTGGCAGGACTTGAAAAGAGCTATGATAAGACAAAACTCCTTGCAAAGTCCGATATTTTCACAAAGAGAACGATCGTTCCGCCAAAAGCGGTCAATCATGTAGACACGGCACTTGAAGCACTCACGCTCTCCGTTGCGGAAAAGGCAAGGGTTGACTTTTCGTACATGAGTGGATTGACGAGTATGACGGAGGACGAACTGAAGCGTGACCTGACAGGGGCGATTTTCAAGATACCCCATACGGAGAACGGTTATCAGACGGCTTCGGAGTACCTTTCGGGCGATATTCGCAAGAAACTTCGTGAAGCTGAGGAGATCGCTGAGTACGATCCTGATTTCAATATCAACGTATCGGCACTGAAACAGGCTATGCCCGAACCGCTGAAAGCAGGAGATATTGATATTAAGCTCGGTGCAGCTTGGCTTGATCCGAAGTATTACGAACAGTTCATGTATGAGCTGCTGCAGACACCAGCGTATCAGCGGAGTGACAGTCCGTCCGCCCGTTGGAACAAGTCTGCTATCGTGGGAGTGGAATACTCCGTACACGCTAACTCTTTCCATGTCAGCAACAAATCTTCCGACAGGTCGGTGCTTGCGACACAAAAGTACGGCACTCACAAGATGAACGCTTATGACATTTTTGAACATCTGTTGAATCTGCAAGAGCCGAAGGTATATAAGACTATCGAGGTTCCGGACGGCTTGGGCGATACAAAGGAAAAGCGTGTAGTGGATATAGATGCTACCCGTGTCGTACAGCGTAAAGCCGATGATATTCGCAAAGCTTTCAAGGCGTGGATATTCAAAGATCCGCAACGCCGTGAAGCTATCGTAGAGAAGTATAACGAACTTTTCAACAGTATCCGTCCCCGTGAGTTCGATGGCTCGGCTCTTTCCTTCCCGATGATGACTTCGGATATTAAGCTCCACGACCATCAAAAGAACGCAATCGCTCATGCGATGTTTGGCGGTAATACGCTGTTTGCACACTGCGTGGGTGCGGGCAAAACCTTTGAAATGATCGCAACGGCGATGGAAAGCAAGCGATTAGGTTTGTGTACTAAGAGCCTGTTTGCCGTGCCGAATCATCTGACGGAGCAGATCGGTGACGATTTTCAGAAGCTCTATCCGGGAGCAAATATTCTTGTTGCTACCAAAAAGGACTTTCAGAAAGCAAATCGTCAGCAGCTCTTTGCAAAAATCGCAACTGGAAACTATGATGCGGTTATCATCGGTCACTCTCAGCTCGGTAAAATCCCTATTTCAAAGGAGAGACAGGTCATGACGATCCAGAGTCAGATTGACGATATTCTCCGTGGTATCGAGGAACTGAAAAAGAGCGAAGGCTCTAAGTTTCAGATCAAGGCTATGGAGCGTACTCGTAAGAGCCTGCAAAAGCAGCTTGATAAGCTAGAAAAGGCGAATCAGGACGATACGCTGACTTTTGAACAGCTCGGTATAGACCGCTTGTTCGTCGATGAAGCCCATGAGTTTAAGAACCTGTTTGTCGCCACAAAATTACAGAATGTAGCCGGAATTTCCAACTCCGCTTCGCAAAAAGCTCTTGATTTGTTCCTCAAATGCCGTTATCTCGATGAAAAGACTGACGGTAAGGGCGTGATCTTCGCCACGGGCACGCCTCTCAGTAACAGCATTACAGAGCTTCACACCATGATGCGTTACTTGGAATATGACTTCCTGAACGATCACGGATTACAGCACTTTGACAACTGGGTAGCAGTCTTTGGAGACCAGAAAACAGATTGGGAGTTAAAGCCTACGGGCAATGGAGAACCCGTGACTTATGGACACTCACTTGCTTCAAATAAAAAGCCAACTTTGAAATTGGCTATTTTTTGGTCTTTGCCCTCGCTTATGCAAGGGCGTTATTCTTATCACGCAGGGGCTTGTCGATCAGCTTGTAGTAGATATGAATGCTTCTGGGCTTGCTCTCACCCTCATATCTGTCCACGGTCACATATTCAAGCAGATCCATAGCCATTTGCCTTGTGAGTGTATCGACACCTGCATAGGACTTCAAACGACGGATATATTCGTCCACATCAGCTTCGTCCTGAGCCATAGTCTCCGAGCGTTTCAGCATCTCATCAAGCTCAGCCTGCAAGGTTTCTTTCTCCTGCTGATAGTCCGCAAGCAGTTCAGCACAGGTCTTGTCAGGCAAATTGCCTAGCACTCTGTCCTCATAGACCTTGCGGATCAGCTTGCCGAGGTAATCAATTCGCTTTTCAATCTCACGCTTACGCTTGCTGTCCTCAGCAGATTTCTCGGCAATATTGCCACGTTTCCTTGCAAGATACTTTGCCCTTGCTTCGCCGTCATTCATCACAAAGTCGATCTGTCGCTTAATATCCTGCAAGATAGCACCCTCAAGGATAGTACCCTTGATATTGTGAGAGGAACAATAGCTCTTGCCGTAACGAACGTGCATACCGCAGCGATAGGAATACGGGCTTTTATTCTCAGGTGTTTTCTGCATTTTCATCTTAGCACCGCACTCATCGCAGTAGCACAGCCCCGACAGCGAGTGTGTAACACGCTCCGTTGTGCATCTGCCACGGCTCACAGAAGCATTGACCTCCTGCACCTTGTCCCACAGTTCACGGCTAATGATAGGTTCGTGATTATTCTCAACGATAACCCATTCGGACTGGTCCTTGCGAATGATCTTGTGGTTTTTATAGCTTACCGTGGTTTCTTTCATCTGAGCAAGGTTTCCGATATAGATCGGATTGACAAGCAGTCGCTTGACTGTCTGAGCCTGCCACAAATGCCTTGAATAGATTGGAACGGGCTTGCCGAGCTTTTCATAACGATAATCAAGCGGCGGAAGAATATGCTCCTGATTGAGAACATCTGCAATCGACTTATGCCCCATACCGCTTGCTCTCATTTCAAAGATACGGCGGACAACGGATGCCGCTTCGGGATCGATCTGAGGAGTGTAATTCTCATCATCACCCTTAACATAGCCATAGGAGCTTGCGGTAGTCATATACTTTCCGGCTCTTGCGTTACTTTGGAAAACGGTTCTCAGCTTTTTGGACGTGTTGGCAGCGTGCCATTCATTGAAAACATTCATTATCGGAAGCATATCCATAGACGCACTGTCCGAATTGAGCGTATCAATGTTGTCGGTCAGGGCAATGAAGCGGATATTATACATCGGAAAAATGTAGTCCACATATTGACCTACCATGATATAATTACGTCCGAAACGGCTCATATCCTTGCAGAGTATCAGGTTAATGTTTCCTGCCTTTGCATCATCGAGCAATCTCTGCACACCTGGGCGATCAAACGTAGTTCCGCTGATACCATCGTCGATATAGGTATCGTAAAGCGTCCAACCGTTTTCGTTGATATAGTTGGTGAGTATTCTTCTCTGGTTTTCGATTGAGAGGGATTCGCCCTGTCGCTCATCATCACGGGAGAGTCTCAGGTACATTCCCACTTTATATTCAGTCTGCTTTGGTAACATCATTAACTCCTTTCTCCCAAAGCGACCTTACCGATATATCCATTGTAGCGCAATATATCGGCAAAGTCAATAGGTATCTGAAAATTGTTTTTAAGCTGTTACCGCAGTCTGAACAGTACCGAGCATTTCACTCATAGCCCTGTTCTCAGCGTACTTCATAATGACATCGTTAATGTCCTTGTCACCAACGAAGTGACTTGTAACGATACACGGAGTACCGTCCACCTCATAGGTGTTGACCTGAACGGGACATTCCTTGTACTGCTCGTTCATTTCCTGCATAGTTTTCTTTTTCATAGCTTGTTACTCCTTAGCTTGTCTATCTCTACGCTTATAGAGTGAGGGGATTGCTTTCTCTATCTGCCCCTCTTTATGTTGTGTATGATAGAGCTGTGCGGAACGGCAAACGCCGTCCCGTATACAGCTACCGTTTTGTTGTCGGAATATATGTTACTCCGAATAGGAATGATCTGTTTCTGAAAAGCTCATCTGCTTACCGTACTTTTCGGAATAGCTTTCGTCCGAGCTGTTGTCAGCATCGGCAGAACTATCGTCAGCAAGCTCACCGATCTGGTCATAGGTCATACCGCTGTCGGTCAGCTTGCCGATGAGCGTATGCTCCGCAGTCACAGCATCGAGAAGTGCCTGCCCCTCAGCACCGCCGTAAAGCTGTGAGAGCTTATCATAGGTGTAGAGTTTGCTGTCCGTAATAATCTTACGGCGGCGCTCATAGGCTGCCTGAATAGAACTGTTCAGCTTGTTGAGCTTTGCCTGATTCTCAGACAGCACTCCGTCCATGATGGTATCAGCAGAGTTGTCAGCGACCTCAGTCGTAGCCTTCTTACTCATTCACATCACCTCACATTGATTTGGATTTAGGGATAATACCCTATGCTAATATTATAGCATTTTCGGACAGCAAAAGTCTATTCGCATTGCGCAAGAAGTTGAGTGCGCCATAAAACTTTTCCATTCGTGAAATTGTTATGGGAAATTTTGAAAAAGGCAGACCGAGCATTTTTATTCCAAGCCATATCATATTGTCAGCATACGGCACAGGTCAGCACCGCTGATTTATTCAATACGGAGAATTATTATCACGGAGCAAATCTTTTCACAAAAATCATGCCCGTTTTTGGATTTATCGTGCTTGTATATATGGAGGGAGTTTTATCAGAGTGCCACCGTGACCTATTCGCATTCTGTATAGAAATCTGCTGTTGAATTTAGGCACAAGGGAGAACCTTCATGAACAAAGTGTAAACTTTTCAGAAAAACAACGCCATTTTCTCAAAAACCTCGGTTGTATAGTGAAGGGGGTTGACGATGTGACGATCACACGCACTCCTGCATATCATCACCGACACAAAATATTTCAGCAGTTATACTTAACGAAGCGGACTATTTTTTGGTATTAACTTATGGAAGGATTTCATAAGACTGCCGCACTCCCAGCATGATAACTGCGCCGTACCAGTTTAGAATATTGACACCGATGATGATTGAGAGCATCACGCAGGAGCGTGAGCGAGTATGACCGCCGACCTAAGCGGCGGAGATTGAAGTCGCATAGCTCCAAATTCGCTGACGGAGCATCGAAAGCCTGCGAGATACAGAGATACAGCAGGCAGAAAACCGCGCAACAGCGCGTCAAAAATAACAAGCATTGTATTTTGCGCCGCACAGCGAGCGAAAATACCAAATGCTTGTTGGGGACACCCCAAGACCCGAAATGACCGCACAGCGGTCAAAAAAATATCGGCTTACGCCGAAATAAAAACAAAGGAGACACCACTATGGAAACCGAGAAAAAGAAGCGTGGCAGACCGCCCAAGCGCAAGGCTATGGAGTTCGAGGGCATGACCTATGAGGGAGCAATCAACAATGCTCTGGATAAAGAGGTAGCTGCCGAGCTTGACGATACCCTTGCACACAAGTCTGAGGACGAGCTTACCGACGATGAACGCAAGTACCTGAAACGCAAGAGGGAGAAGAAATCATACACGCTGAATGTACGCTTTACGGAATCGGAAATGCAGGACATCTTAGCGAAGTGTGAGCAGTACGGTTACAAGAACAAGACAGAGTATATCCGTGACTGCGTTCGGGCGAGGGTTGATCTCACTCCCGACCGCACCGAGATCGCTGAAACCAACAGGCTTATGAAGCGTATCGGAGCGAACATCAACCAGATACTTGTCCGACTTTACAGCACAGGTCACATCTATGACGAGGATATTGACGAGATAAAGAGAGGGGTTAATGAAATTTGGCATACACTTCTATCCATACGATCAGGGCAACAGTCAGCGCAGCGATCGCTTACATCACAAGAGATGATAAGACCGTCAACAGTGTATATGTCAACTCTTATGCTTGCCGAAGCGACAGTGCAGGAGCAAGCGAGGACTTCCGAACAGTCCGAGGAACAGGCACAGGGCGCACCCAAATCCTCGCTTATCACATGATTCAGAGTTTTGCCCCCGGCGAAGTCACACCCGAACAGGCTATGCAGATCGGAGAGGAGCTTTGTGACCGTTATCTCAATGGCGATTATCAGTATGTTATCGCCGTCCACAATGATAAAGACCACTTGCACTGTCATGTGATTTTCAACAACACAAATTTGTATAACGGTCTGAGCTTCACCACCGAGCATAATCAGGGCAGAAAGTCGGAAAGAGCGTGGGCAGAGCTGCGTGAGATTTCGGACGAGATTTGCAAGGAACACGGGATATCGCTCATTGACCCGAAAGGCAAGGGCATTTCGTACCTTGAACGGTTGAAGCAACAGGAGGGCAAGTCGTGGAAAGAAAAGCTCCGCAATAGAATTGCAGAGGTTATGTTTTACAGCCGTGATTTTGCGGATTTTCTCCGCAACTGTACCGCCAGCGGCATCGAGTATGTTTACACTCCGAAGAACAAGTACAAGCTGAAATTCAAGCTGTCTGGTGACGGTCAGCAAATATTCACAAGAGCCGAAACGCTGGGCGAAGACTACACCGCCGAACGCATTGCCGAGCAGATAGCAGAGATACAGGAAAAGCTGTCAACGGCGAATGTCACTCCCGATATGCTCATTGAACCGCCGAAGCCTGTTGTTCCAAAGACAGAGCCGAAGCCGACACAGACAGTTACCGCACCGACAAAGCCGAAACAATCTGCTGAGCCTGAAACCATCACGGAAACGAGTGAAACTGCAAAAAGGAAAGCTGCTGCGGAACAGGTTGAGAAGTTCTTTGCAGCCCGTCGGGCAAGACGGCAGGCACAGCTTGATATGCTTAACGCAACTGCTATCAATCCGAAGCCTGAACCGTCTGCCCCGACACCACAGCCAACACCTACGGAAAGTAAAGCACCTGAAAAGAAAGAAGATCCGTGGAAAGCTATCAGAGGTATGGGCAGAGCAAACGAAATCATCGCAGACCTTGAAGCTGGTGGCGTTATGTCATTCAGCGAGCTGTCTGGATTCTTCTTCAATACACCTCACTCCGATGGCCACACAACTGAGCTTGCCGATCTGAAAAAGAAGTTTACAGCTATCGACACTCTCATTGCAAAGATGAAGCACCGTGACGAGCTGGAGCCTGTTTACAAGGAGTATCAGGGCAAATCGGGCTGGTCGCAGAGCCGTTTCAAGAAGAAAAATGCCGCCACTATCGAGGACTACGAGCAGACGGTCAAGTACATCAAGGAGCATATCAAGAAGTATGCTGTTGACGGCAAACCGCCGACGATGCTTGACCTTTTGGAGAAGTCCAACAAGCTGAAATCGAAGTGGAACAGGCTTAATGTCGAGCATACCGCATTCCTCACCAAGCGTGAAACGGCGAAGAAGCACACCCGACAGGTCAGAAACTATATCAACGAAGAACATAACAGGCGTGAGCATGAGAAATACAGGCAGAAGAAGCTCACCCAGCAGAGAAAGAAAGACACACTCGAATAAAGAAAGGACGATACTATGAGCAAAATAGGTTATATCCGTGTTTCTACGGAGCATCAGGAAACAGCGAGACAGCAGGAGATCATGTGCGGTTATCAGGTTGACCGCATCTTCTCTGAGAAGCTGTCAGGAGCAAACGCAGACCGCCCTCAGCTTAAAGCTATGCTGGACTATGTGCGTGAGGGCGATACACTCTATGTGGAGAGCATCAGCCGTCTGGGGCGCTCCACAAAGGACTTGCTGAACATCATCGACACCCTCACCGAAAAAGGTGTTACTCTCATCAGCCACAAGGAGAATATCGACACCGACACGCCTACGGGCAAATTTATGCTTACCGTGTTCGCAGCGCTCTCACAGTTGGAGCGTGAGCAGCTCAAACAGCGACAGCGTGAGGGCATCGAGATTGCTAAGGCACAGGGCAAGTATACAGGCAGAAAGCCTATCCCCACCGACTGGACGAGGTTCGGGCAGCTCTATGGGGAATGGAGAGCGAAGAACATCACGGGGCGTGATTTTATGCGGAGAATGGATATGTCGGCAAATACTTTCTACCGCCGTGTGCGTGAGTATGAACTCCGTCACGGCATCACCGAGCCGACCTCTGCTTGACCGTCTGGCGAACGGAAAAGCCCCACAGCACCGTCTGAGCCTGCGGAGCGGAAAACTAACCGCTGAAAAGAAAAAGCCCTCAGAAACGCTTACAGAGCGTTTCCGAGAGCCTGCGGTTAGTGTATAGTCTATTGGCACATTATATTTCTGTACCTTATAACTTCAAATCATTGTTTTGGTGCGCTCCATAACAAACGCATACTCTAATGGAACACATGAACAGGAGTGCTATATAGTTCTAAATGATGTTTCCATTTCAGCTACCGACTTAAAACGCTTTTCCTTGTCCGATGATAAACCTTTTTCTACGAAAGCCTTTAATTTGGCATCTGTAATACGGTCAGCGGTTGCCTTACCTGTCAATATAAAAGCAACAAGTCTTGTGAGTGCATACGTTTCGTGTAGGATACTATAATTTTTGAAGCCCTCTGTTATGAGGGCAGGATCATTATAGCAACCTTTAAGTATTGTATCGACCGAAGTTAAATCACTATCAGGTAGCTTTACCAAGCCAAAATCACAAATCTTGACTACATTTACATCATCATAGACTTTTATCATAACATTTGCAGGGCTAATATCTCGATGAAGTACATTTTTGGAATGTATGAATTTGAAAGCACGGAAGATTTGGTAAATAATGTTCTTTCTCTCCTCTATTGCAGGCTTCTGTTTCTCAATATACTCCTTTAGTGTGAAATCCATATATTCCATTATGTACTCATTCTTTTCCCCATCGTAACGATATACTTCCACGATATATGGAGAAGAAAGCCTTGTCATTTGCTCATATTCCTGTTTGAATCGTTCGATTTCTTTTGAAGATAAGTCGGAATTGGCTCTTTTCAGGACAAAAGTTCGGTTATAGAATTTATCAAAGAAAGAGTACACTGTTGCATAAGAACCAAAGCCAATTTGTTTCAAGTCGGCATACTGCTGTTCGGCAGAGGTAGAATTTATTTTTACAGAGTCCTTCTTTCTGAAAATAGGATCTGTATAGTAAATGACAACCTTCTCCATGTGCGGAGGTATGGGACTTCCACCACTTTTCACCAAGAACTCCATAGATTTCGTAATAACCTGTTCGTAATATGGATCAACGGAAAAGGCATAGTTTGTTGTTTTTAGAACTCTTTCAAGACCCCTGAGAACCTCAATAGCTAATATCAGCTCTCTGCTATTTTCAGCCCAGTAGTGATTACCATAATCTCCAGTGGGAAGTCTTTCGTTCATTGCAGAATAATTATCGACAAACAAGTGGTGTATAGTCGAAAATATCTCCTGTATTTTTCTATTGTGAAACGATTCATATAAATCTAAGTATTCGATATTTATTCGGTCACCAAGCAGTCTGTATTGTGACTCAATATAATTATCGACTGTTGCCATACACATCACTCCTTATATGGATATAGGGCGATTTGTTCAACCGCCATATAAGTGTTATATTTCCTTATACTCCGGCATCGACTCAATCAGGTCAAGCGTTTTCAGGCTCACGCTGATGACCGAGATCAGCAGATTGAAGATATACTTCTCATCGCCGTATGTATTCGGATCGTCGGTGATATCGCTGTCCTTGTCAGTCTTAATGCGATAACTCTCCATGATCCACTCAATAGCCGATCTGCCGTTGACTACATACTCATACGCCCTTTCGGGAATATTGCTGATCGTGATATAGTCATTGAAGATGATCGTACCCTTGTCGTTGTCCTTGCCGACCTTCTTGAAACGCATTTTGCTAACGGTGTAGCCCTCTTTGGTGATAGCAATATCCAGCCCAAGTGCAGCGGCATCGGCAGGAGCTTCATAGTGCAGGTGCAGCTCAGCGAGCTGTCTACCGATCTCCACATATTTCGGGAACTTTTCAAGTGTCGGGATACGCACCATTTCTTTTGCGAGGTTATCCGCATAGGCTTCAATGTAGTCCTTGCTGTGCAGGACGGCGTACAGATAGTAGAAAATGTCCTCTTTGGTAACTCTGTCACCGTAGATACCTTTGAATTTAGTGAGTGCTGCGTCTGAAATAGCAAAGCGTTTCTTGTATGTTACGGTATCTTCTTCTGCCATTTCACCGAACAGTGTCATTTGAGCGTTTCCGTGCTTTTCTACCTTATCGTACATATAGAGAGGATAGCACTGGCAGTTAAACAGAAGCTGAACATCTTGAATACAGTTGGTAATTATAGCAGAAAAGCCTTTGTTTCCTCCAATTCCAGATGTGCATATAGCTAAGTTTTCTGTGATACTCTCAGGATAAACTGAGAGCCACTTTGATAATCTTTCAATTACATCTGTATGGAATGAAACATATTTTTTACAGAAAGGACGATACATTACAATCCGTGTTTCTGTGTTATGTTTCAACTCAACATTGTTAAGCCATAGCCTATCAAGTCCTGCCGACCAACTAATTTTTGTCTTATCAATGTTCTTAATGTTCAAAAGGAAATTATCAGATGCCACCTTGCTATCATAGAAAACTCCATTTCCCTTCTGCTTTTCTAATTCTTCTTGACATCTTGTGCGTTCAGCATTGTAAAAATCTATCATATAATTCACATTGCTAATAACTTCCGAATGTGAAAAAGAATATAGCCAAGCATCACGATTGGTTTTCAATCCCGTTGAATAATTGTCGGAAAAAACAGCTACATCTTCGACCTTCTTTTTATCGCCAAGAGCGACAAAGTTGATATAGGATTGATTTCGCTGATTTATCCAATCGTTATTCTCATTTGGTGTAATGAAGCTCCATTTGATAGCACTAATATCGCCAAATTCCGAGATGATAGCAAGTTTCTGTTCTCTGGAAAGGTAATCACCAATATCATGATAGCGCACATAGCCGTCTTTTTTAACACCTTTACGCTTTACAAGGATTGTGATAGCAACAGGTGTGCGTGAGCCAGAGCCGAATATTTTACCACCCTCTTTGCGAGAAAGCTCACCCGATGTACGCTGATTACCTCTGAGGTTGAACACATAGATATGATTAAATTCCTCAATTAAACATTCCCTAAATCCATCTAAGGCTACGCCGTCAAGCCAAGCTCCATTTGACACAAATCCAATTACTCCATTGTCACCTAATCTATCAGTTGCCCAACGGAAAGCCTTAATATAGGTATCATATACGCTTGCTGAAAGTGCAGCATTAGACCTATAAACATAGGTTTTAGCGATAGCAGTATCTAAGAAAGGATATGAAGTGTTTTGGTTATTATCATTTGCTGAACGCTGTCCAACAGAATAAGGTGGATTACCAATAATGACAGTAATAGGTGACCTTAACTGCTTGTTGGCTCTTTCTGAATTTTCTGCAAACATTTCAATAAATTGTCCGTCGCCCTCTGTTTCCTTTATCTTCTGCTTTTCAGTCATCGCAAAGGTGTCAGTCAGAACGATACCCTCAAATTGCGTATATTCCTCAGCACCGATCAGATCGTGGAATGTTTCCTCAATGTTGATCGTGGCAATATAGTACGCCAACAGCACGATCTCATTAGCGTGTATTTCATTGGTATACTTGTAAAGCAGATTGTCAATGTCGATCAGACCGCTGCGGAGCAAACGCACGATGAATGTGCCTGTACCCGTAAACGGATCGAGAACGTGAACGCCCTTGTCATTGAGTGAACTGTTAAACTTATCCCTCAGAACATAGTCCACGCTCTTTATGATGAAGTCAACGACCTCAACAGGTGTATAGACGATACCGAGCTTTGCAACCTGTTTCGGTAGAGCGTTCTTGAAGAACTGCTCATACAGCTCAATGATGATTTTCTGCTTGCCCTCAGCGTTATCAATGCCCTTAGCACGTTCCTGAACACTCAGATAGAACTTGTCGAGTGTCTCCTGTTCCTTGTCGAGTGCCTTTTCGTCAAGGATAGCAAGCATATCCTGCATAATGCGAGATACGGGATTGCTCTTGACAAACTCATAGTCCTCAAAGAGAGCATCGAAAACAGGCTTTGTAATCATGTGCTGTGCAAGCATTTCGATAGCATCGGAGGTCTTGATAGAAGAATTGAGGTTTTGCTGTAATGCTTTCAGGAACTCCTTGAATTTCGGAGCAATCTCAGGCTTCTTTATCAGGAGCTTGATTTCCTCAATGTGCCTGTTAGCAATATCCGCTATATCCTTAGCCCATGTTTCCCAATAACGGCGAGAACCGCACTTCTTAACGATTTTCGCATAGACGCTGTTCTTCCACTTTTCAAGGTCATCGAAGTTCATTTGCAGTTGACGGTAGCTTTCGGAGTTGCCGCCGTCCTCACCGTCACCCGTGCCTGTTACGCCGATGATTTGAATATTATCGGGCTTTTTCCTGTTGAGGTCTATCTTATTGATAGTGTTGTTAAACCTATCATCGTGCGCTCTAAGCGCCTGCAATACGTCCCATACTATCTTGTATCTCTTATTATCGTTCAGGGCATCTTCCGGCTCCATACCCGCAGGAATGCCTATGGGGAGAATGATATAGCCGTACTGCTTGCCCTCAGCTCTACGCATAACTCTGCCGACAGACTGAATAATGTCAACGATAGAGTTACGAGGATTTAGGAACATAACAGCATCAAGTGCAGGAACATCTATACCCTCAGACAGACACCGAGCATTGGAAAGCACTCGGCAGCTATTGTCAGAGGTGTTCTCTTTGAGCCAATCTATGCGACTTTTACGCACAAGGGCATTATCTGTACCATCAACATGACCGAGCTGAACGGTAACTATGCTGTCATCGTGACCGTTGAGCATAAGTTCATTCTGAATCTCCTCAAACATTGCCACGAACTTCTTTGAAGCCTTGATACTGCTATTAAACGCAACAGCTCTCCGCATCGGTGTCGGATCGTTAGCGAAATAATTTTCCTCACTCTCAAACAGCGTTCTCTTAGAAAGACCGTTCAGACAGCCGAGTATCTTAACGCTATCGTCAAGTGTCAGCTCACTGCTCTTGTCGGTCAGGAGATTTTGAAGTCGCTTGCTTACATAGCTTTCATCGACAGCAAGCACGATAACCTTGTAATCGGCAAGCAGACCGAGAGAGACAGCCTTTGAGAAGCCCAAGCAATAGAACTCCTTACCGTAAATACTCTCATCGTCCATAGAGCAAAGCAGAGCACTGCCCTCACTTGCTTTTTTCTTGCTTTCATCACCGTAGATACGAGGTGTAGCGGTCATATACAGGCGCTTGTCGGCTTTGATAAAATCGTTGGAGTGTACCTTGACGAAGTTGCTCTCGTCCTCACCAGCAAGCGTTACGCCCGTTGTGCGGTGTGCTTCATCGCAGATGATGATATTGAAGTTGATACCACTTTTCTTCTGAAATGCAGATACGACCTCAATGGATTGATAGGTAGAAAAGAAGAAATTGAGCGTATTATCGGAATCCTCACCGACATACCGAGCGATCAGCTTGTTTACATCTGTTGTCGCAGGAATAACCAAGTCTGTAATGCTGTCGATATTATCAGAGGTCTTGCTTGCCTTCGGATCAGAGCAGATAGCATACACTCTGTATTTATACTTTGATTGTGCTGTCCACTCCACTAAGGTCTGATTAAGCAGGGAGATAGACGGTACTAAAAACAGCACATTTCCTGTTCCATTGGTGATAGCTTCGGCTATTTTCAGGGCAGTAAAGGTCTTGCCGGTACCGCAAGCCATTATCAGCTTACCACGCTCACTATCCTTGAAACCGTTGATTACAGCATCGATTGCTTCAACCTGGTGTGGCCGCTCCTTTTTCTTTGAGCAAACTTTCATTTCCTCTATCTTATCGAGGGTGAAGCTGTCCCAATCTATGCCGGAGTCTTTCAGGTCTTGCAGTCTGATACGATTTACAGGCGGTAACTGTCCATTGATCGTTTCTTCTGCATTAGATGACCACTTATCCGTAGTAGATACGATGATACGACCTGAATATCTATGCTCCACACCGTCAATATAGAACGCCTTACCCGAAGCAGAGATGAACGTATCTACATCGTCTTTGGAGACAGAATTATTCACATCATAGAATTTGCACTGAATAGCGTAAAATTCGTCCTTGTCACGAACCTTTGCAACAAGGTCAATGCCTATATCGTGAGTATTGGCATACGGAAATTCGCTCCACAGCCATACTTCTTCAAATATCTCTGAATAGAGAGGACTTGTGAGAAAATATTTCTTCATAAGTCGCTCAAACTTTGAGCCTTGATCGCTTTTGCTTTGGGAAACGCTCCTCAGATCGAGCATAAGCTGTTCAAAGCTATCATTTATCTGCATTTATAACACCCCTTGCTATAACGTAGTAGCCAAAATGAAATATACATAGATAATTATACCATACATAGCCTTGAAAGTCAATCAGCAGAAAAGAAAAAGATATGCCCCCCGTCACCACGGAGAACATACCTTTTTCCTGTTTTATCTTTTGTTATGATTAGTTCTGAATTTCTTTCATCAAAGCCACGCCGTCCTTGAAGCCGACCTTGTATGCAGCTCTCATTTCAGCAGCGGCGGTTTCGCTCACGCAGTCCAGTATCTGGTGGAATATATCGACTTGCTCCTCACTCAGCGAATCTTCAAAGGGGATACAGAGCTTGTTGAACTCGTCAGAGAACTCAGCGGAGTGGATTTCACTCTGGCGGTAGTTGTAAAGTGCATCAATCATAATGGTACGTCCTTTCTGTCCCTCCGTTACACGGAGAGTAGCCATATAACTGTTATTCATCGTATTATCGGTGTAGGTCACTTTGAGCGTGTCCATAAATAACAGGTATAGGCTTCAAGGAGCGTACCCGTATCGCCAATTATACAGGTCTGCCCGAACTGATGAGTATGTTTAAGCAGGTCGCTGACATTCGTACTGCGGATACGCTGAAACTTGATGTGCCTGACTGTGAATATCAGGTGGTTCAAGTCGAAGCCACTCCGTTCCAGCAGGAGCTTGTTCAAGAGCTTGCCGACAGAGCTGATGCTATCAATGCAGGCAATGTTGATCCCACGATCGACAATATGCTCAAGATCACGTCGGACGGTAGGAAGCTTGGTCTTGATCCTCGTCTGATTGATTCGTCATTTGAAGATAACCCCGATACAAAGCTCAACCGCTGTGTAGAGAATGTTGCCCGTATCCACGCTGAAACGGCTGAGGACAGGCTCACGCAGATCATCTTCTGTGATTTGGGCGTTCCGCACAAGGCAACAGGAGAAGCAGAGGCCGAGGGCGAAGATGCCGACGATGCTAAAGATAAGAAATCTATTGCTGAGGTTGAATCATTGGAGGAAGAATGCGATTTTTGCGTTTATGACGATATTCGTGACAAATTGATCGCAAGGGGTATCCCTGCGGAGGAAATTGCATACATTCACGATGCGAAAACTGAACAGCAGAAATCCGATCTTTTTGATAAAGTCCGTAATGGTGAGATTCGTGTTCTGCTCGGTTCTACGGCAAAAATGGGTACGGGTACTAACGTACAGAAACGGCTTATCGCAGTCCATGACCTCGATATTCCGTGGAGACCGGCTGATCTGGAACAGCGCGCCGGAAGAATTATCCGTCAAGGCAATGAAAACAAGCAGGTACAGATCTTCCGCTATGTCACCAAAGGCACATTCGACGCTTATTCCTATCAGACTTTGGAGAATAAGCAGAAGTTTATCTCTCAGATCATGACGAGCAAAACTCCTGCGAGAAAGTGCGAAGATGTAGACCAGCAGGCTCTTACATATTCGGAGATCAAAGCTCTCTGCACGGGTGACGAGTGCATCAAAGAAAAGCTGATGCTTGAAAATGAAGTGAAAGAACTGATGGTACTTGCTGCGGAACACCGCAACACGGTATTTGAAATGGAGGACAAGATCGCTCTGTTCCCTGAACAGGAACAGAAACTTACTGCGATACTTACTGATCTCCATACAGACCGTGAAGCACTCCGCAAGCTTCCAATTGATCCTGAGAGAAAACTGCCCGTATTCAAGATCACCGTTGGTGAGACAAAATACACCGACAGGAAAGAAGCAGCTAAGGCTCTCGAAGATGCTGTACTGGCTATAAAGTATGCCGATACGCCTGTTAAGGTCGGTTCGTTCCAAGGTTTTGACCTGACTGTTACAGTCAACAGCAATATGATGGGCGGTGGTATGTCGGCTTGCCTTAAAGGTGCCACTTCGCATACTACGAAGCTGATTGAGAGTTTTACCCATAATCTGAACCGACTTGAAGCCGCCTTATACAACATTGACAGCAGAATTGAGCGTACTCAGACTGACCTTGCAAAACTCAGGCTTGACCATGAGGAAGCCCAAAAGATCGTAGCAGAGCCGTTCCCTCAGCAGAAGGAGCTTGATACTAAGGAGCAAAGGCTGAAAGTCCTGACCGATGAGTTGAATCAGGCTGCTATCGAAGCAAAGAAGAATGCCCCGAAGCGTAATAAGACTTGCTACTTTGAGAGGGCGAAGATGAAGCGTGATGCTGCAAGGCTCGCTAAGAAGCCGAAAACTCCCAAGGACAAGGCTAAGGGCAGAGGTAAGCAAGGAATTGAATAAGCAACTTTGAACCCAGTGGATTCAAAGTGAAAGCGGAGGTGACGATAAAGTTCCTCCGCTTTTTTACTCTGATGTATTTTTATACTTAACAAAAGGGACTTGCTTGGTTTTAGCTCCAATTTTAATGCGTTTAAGGCAGAAAATCATGTCTGGAGTTCTATAGAAAAATCCTGTTCCCTTTAGCCAACTAATACCACATTCACAATGCTTTAGCCCTATAAACTGCTGCCGCATCTTTCTACCGCATTCAGGGCAAAATGAGCTGCTTTTCATTGCTTCATATCTTTGATAGTTTTATAAGCGTTTCGGCTATAGCTTTTACTTCTTCCTCGGTGTTGTGTTTGCCAAGGGTGATACGAATAGTCCCTTCGCAATAATCCTCCGGTACACCGATAGCCTGTATTACATGAGAAACTTGCTGATTATGACTGTCGCAAGCTGAGCCTGTAGAAACGCATATACCTTTAAGATCAAGCATATGCATCAGTCCTTCACCACTTTTCCCTTTTATTGATAGATTTATATTGCCGGGCAGTCGGTTTGTTGGATGCCCATTAAGAATGAATGGGACATTTGATGCTTCTAATATTGAAAGTAATTCTTCTGATAAACGACGCAAGTGTTTTGCATTCTGTTCCATTTCAATTATGTTTTTCCTTAATGCAGCAGTCATCCCTACGATTGCAGGAACATTTTCAGTTCCAGCTCTCATACCAAACTCTTGTGAGCCACCATTATGAAAAGGCTGTAATACCCTTTCTTTACAGTACAAGAAACCAATACCTTTGGGACCGTTGAACTTATGAGCGGATGCGGATAACATATCAATGCCCAGCACTTTTACGTCAATCGGAATATGTCCGACTGCCTGAACTGCATCTGTGTGGAATAAAGCACCATGAGAGTGTGCTATTTGAGCAAGCTCTTTGATTGGTTCTATTGTTCCAATTTCGTTGTTTGTTGTCATGACGGAAACAAGCCCTGTTCGATCTGATATGTACCTATTTAATGTATCTGTTGCTACAACACCTTTGCAATCTACTGGCAAGTATGCAACAGGGTGCTTAAGTCTTTCAATGTCGTAACAAGAATTGAGGATTGCGTGATGCTCGATTTGCGAAGTGATAACAGCTTTATAGTCATAATCAGAAAGAGCAAAGCCCTTAATTGCCCAATTATCGCTTTCTGTACCGCCAGAAGTAAAATAGATTTGTTCAGGTTCAGCATTAATGCATTCGGCAATCATCTTGCGAGCTGCTTTTATAGCCTGTTTTGCTTTCTTTGAATAGCTATACGCTCCTGATGGATTAGCGTAGTTTTCAAGCAGAAACGGCTTCATCGCTTCAAATGCATCTGTATCTAATTGAGTTGTTGCCGCATTATCAGCGTATATCACCATACTTCACCTCACAAAAACAACGTACAGCCTTCTTCTTTGAATTCTTCAATCTTATCTAATATATCTTGAACACCTACATCAAGTACGCTTGCAAGGCAATCAAGACAGTAGAAGTTTTCTGTATCCTCTCCTATAAGTTTAAGATTGATACCAACTTCATCTTTTGATAGATCCTTTTTACCGCACGATATACATGGTGATGCCTTTACTTTTTTCATTCTTCGTCAAGTTCCTCTACATCAAAATCGGGAACAGTTTTCCCTTGTAACTTCTCGTCAGAAAAGCCCATTTGAATGCGGACTATCGCTCTCATATCCATTGCGGGCTTTAAGCAATAATTCCAAAAATCGCTTCTGCTAATGTCACTTGGTTTTCTGACTTTAGGGAATAGTAACTTCAAGAAGGCTGTGCAGATTTTCTTGATAGCTTCTGTATCTCTTGTATCAGAGTCGGGTGGCATTACGATAAGCTTATCGACAATGACTCTGTACGATGCATCATCACGAAGCTCGTGCATTATTGTTGCAAAGTATTCCGAGTTAAGCGCCCAGCCCTGTGCCTTCATATCATCTTTCATTCTTGGTAAATCCCAGCCCTTTATGAAGCCGTGAATTCTGTCAAGGAATTGTGGCTGGTGGAAAGGCTTCGGCAACTCTACACACATATTGACGTATTCGTTCTGCTTATCAGAAGATATATTACCAAGAAAGATGATTCCTGCATCGACATTCACTTCATGATTATCAGGAGCGCGATATTTACCGTTCTCCATAATTGCTTGAAGTGCAGACTGAATCTCGGCATCTTTCATGTATTCAGCTTCTCTTATCTCGTCCAAAGCGACATAATCTCTGAAAGCGACAACTCCTTCTTTTTTAGTTGTCAGATCATATATTAGCTTTGAACGTGTAACTTTTCCTGAAACAAGCCAACCATACCTTGAAATCTGACCAAACAGATAAGACTTACCCGTTCCAGGAGGAGCAAGTTCCATAAGGTTAACTCTTTTTTCAACGAAAGGCAGAAGACGCTGAATCATAGTGAGCTTTTGCTCAAAGGACTCATATCCTTCCGGATTATAGTCAACAGCAGAAAGTATAATGTCTACCCACTCTGTCAGAGAGAAGTCCTCGTTTGCAGACTTATAATCTTCCAATGATACTTCATAGGGACAAAAATCCTGATAGCTTACAAGTTTGATCTTGCCAGGATCTTTTTCATCTTCGGGCATATAGTATCCTATTTCAATAATGCCCCAATTCTCCTCGGATTTCAATAGCTCATCGCAACATTCATCCCAAACTTCTCTCGGAATAATTGTTTCTTTGAACTCAAGACCGAAATCCGGCAGCCTAAACGTGACAAGCTGATTCTTGATATTTATGTTTACAGAGATTTTTCCCAAGAATTTGACTGTCTCATGGAAATTCACAACACGGTTCAGAATGCTTTTCCATTCTTCTTTCTTTGGAATGAATTGCTTAATAAACTCACTCGCACCGTCTGTGTCTATCTCTCCATCTTCATCTTGAAAGCGCTTAATTACCCAATCACGCATAAATGATGGCAATTTGAATGAGGAAATGAAGTTGCTCTTTTTCAGGTCTTTATACAGAACCATTTCATCAAACGCATCTCGAAGTCTATCAATGAAGTCAGCACTCTGATATTCTAATTCGCTCATACAGACCTCCGATTATGAAAAGAAATCCTTTGCTGTGCCTACTGCTTTCTTTGTTTCAAACGTCATATCTTGTTGTATGAGTGAATCGCCATCATACAAATCAGCAGTAAATTTTCCACTACGTTTTATTTCAGAAATATCAAACTTGTAGTGTTTAGTATCGACATTTCCACTACAACTGCACTCACAGGAGAATGCAGGATTTGTAATGCCCTTGATTATCAGCTTTGGAGCTGCTATCATCAAGTTAGAATGAACCACAACAGAAACAATTTCTTTGTTATGAAACTCAATATATTTGCTTACGAAATAAATGTCCGTCTTTTCAGGCTTTAATGTAAGTTCAATGATAGGAACAACGGTTTCTTCGAGTGTTGCTCCGCCATGTACTTCAACATTTGCCGGACGACCGCCTTTGAAACGATCATAATTTGCAAGGATAGCAAAGCCATTCTCATATACACCCTCAGAAATGTTTGGATCAGAAGATGTCGGACAGCATCTTCCGCTATGACTACCGTTGCATTCTAAAGTGTGCATCTTACATTCTGATTGGTGTATTACAGATAACCTGCTTGCACCATGATCTGATATAATGATTATCTTCTTAAATTCCTGATTAATGAGCATCTCTTTGAGCTGTTTAAGTTCTTTATCAATAATCTCAAGCTCTAAAAACAGATGAACCGGCTCTTTACATTTTCGATAATCGAATTCTTTACTATGGTGCTTCAGCTCGTCAAGCTCCTTAGTGCCAGGCAGTTTTAGCTCTCCATTATCATCAGGAACAAGTTTGAAGAATTTCTTGAATTCAAGATTTTGTGATGTTATAGAGGGAAGCTCGCAGTGAGCTACATGAATGACAAACTGCAATCCATATGTTTTGCATCTATCAATAATAAATGCTAAGTATTCCACACCCAAAGCATCAAAGAAATGGATTTGAGCATCACTTCTATCAATATCATTCACGATGCTGATTCTTGGAAGTAATTTAGTAAATGGACGCATTACAGCGTTATTATCAACCACTTCCATGAACTCAGGATAAATCTTGTTTGTGACTTTTTGGAGTTTATAGTCATGGAAGTAGTCTGTGAGCATTGATAGCAAATCCGTATCATTTGACGGGTTAGGTGTGTTTCGCTCATCGAATTTAAACCCATTCAGGTAAACATATAAATCGTGGAAAGCATATTCGGTAACAGTACGAATCTCAGATTCAGTGTATGAATACTCTGGTTTTCCAAGATAGAATAAAAATGCTCTTTTTTCCTTATAGCTTAAATCTGTAAGATAATAGATAGCATTTTTTTCGTATTTTCCTACATGATCGCAGTACTCTTGCGTTAATACGCTATTATCGGGGAGCTTTTCTATGATTCGTTTCCTTTCTTTATACAAGGATACGAAATTTGAATCATCATGCTTATAATCCAACAGCATCATATAGACCAAATCTATAAGCTCATTTAAGGACTGACTTTTCTTTACAGCAAGGGAGAGATATGTGTTTTCCTTAACGCCAAATATCTTCATTGCAAGCCAAAGATACCATGCCTTCTCCGATTTCAGATCATCAAAGACATCATCTATCAGCATAGACAAATTAACGGTACTTCCTAATACAGTATCAATAGCAGCGGATAATGGACCGTGTTCTTTTAATATGTTTGATAAGCTCGTCCATTGTGCGTCAGTACCCCAGCTTTGCTCCAATGATGCCTTTATCTCCGGATGATTTCTGCACAAAATTGTGAAAATACCATTTATGGTATCCACAGGCATCATTGCATTTTTGAATAACGTAGATGAATAATGAGTATGAACAATAAGCTCGGATTTCAACGAAGAATCATTACAATATGACATATTCTCTAACATGGAAAAGAGTTTGGAAATTCCCTTTATCACCGAAGAATCCTTCTCTAATTCAGAGGATTGTGTCAATGTTATCTTAGGTAAACAGATTTGTGGCTTCTCTAATATAACCGTGCGGTGGTCAGGTCTTCCTCCGTCAGCACTAATAGCATTACTTAGAATGCTGCTACAACCGTAGATGATTATAACAACATGACCATGTACTGACATTTGCAGAAGTGTTGATACAGATTTCTTTAACGCCTGTTCTCCACGAAGCATATAATATGGCGATAATCCGAGGACAACTCCATTGTCAGCAGAAGCGACATGAGTGAGCAATTCACTTTCATTAGGAAGATTGTCCCCATTACAGTAGTCTGATACCCTAATAATCTTTTTATTACTGTCCGCTTGCATTTTAGAACAAATATCTTGCAATATCGTTGCATCATCTATATTAGCTATGAACGGATAACCACTTACCTCGGAATTAAAGTAAGCGATTATCTCGTTGAAACAGCTTTCTGCATCGTAACAACGCATTATTTACCATCTTCTCCTTTAAGAATCTGTATGCCGAATTCAGCATCTTCGTCAATTCTGCGTTTCAAATACTCTCGGAGTTGAGCGGTATCCATTCGATCAATTATCTGACTTGCCTTTTCGCTTCCTCGGAGCTTGTACTCCTTATCAACCATAGACTTCAGATATTTTTGGACTTCACTGCTGCCGAACCAATAGTAAGGCGACTCCTGCAATAGCTTGGCTCTGAGTTTACTTCTTATATCGTTGACATCGGTCAAAAGGACAGAATTTGTGCCTACAATAAGCTCCATAAAGAGTCTGTCTCTCTCACTGCCATCTGATAATCTATCGTAAAAATCAGTACTATTCATAAACTCAATAGCAGCTTTTGCGTCATCCTCAGAGGGATTTGAACTCTTAATAATATCGAAAATTCTACGAGCAATCGGACGCTGTTCCTCTGAAACCATGCAGAGAATTGGTGTGTTATACTTTTCAGACCATTCTACAGGATCTTTGGTACCAGTCTTTTCATGCCAAAGTGCCTGCATTTTCTTCTTCCATTGGCTTAGGATATACTCGTCGATCTTACCCTGAACAAAATTATAATACTCGGTTTTACCTTTTGTGAACTGTCCGGCAGGCAGACTGTTATAAATCTCAGCAATTTCGTAATCACTCAGATCACTAAGTAAAGAGTTAGCGTCTGCCTTGAAATACGGAACTTGATCCTTATAGAAAGCATCGAAGTTTTCTCTTTGAGTGAGAAGCAGATCATAGAATTTCTGCTTATTCTGCTCTGCAATTGCGTTGTTTCTCTTAATAGAACTTAATTCCCAAAGGAAAAGTCCTAAATCGCCAACCTGCTTTGCCACAACCTCACAAGGCATCTTAATGTTGTTAGAACGTCTGTTCCACTCGGATATTGTATCCTGCAATGTGGCACAAGAGGAAAGGCTCTTGTTGCTTTCTCTGATGATCTTGTATTCAAGAATTACGCCTAAGATTTTTTCGTCTGCTGTTTGTGTACTCCACACCCAATTACCGTCACCTGCATTGAACTTTTTCTTCACTTCATCAATGTAAGCTCCGTTATCGTTGATTTCAGCAGCTAATTGTCTCAGTTCTCCGCCTTTATATTGTTCTATGTATGCAATCATACCATCTCTGCACTTGTTGTCACTCATCAAGCCTTTGAGGTCATCAATTATAGACGGCGATTCTTCAAAAGCCTCACCAATACGTTCTGCCAGTTTGCTTTCCGATTCCTGAGTGCCATTTGCAGTATTGGCTATTCCTGTGTAGCAATCGATCACTTCTTCGATAGTAGATTTCGGATTAGCAAGCTGTTCGTTATCAATAAGATATTTTACGCACCAGATCGGGAACTGTAAGTTTTTCATTTTAATCCTAACCTGATCTCTGGTCGCTTCAATAGAAGTACACATTGACTCAGGAATACCGAATATGGCAGAAGAACCCTTTAGGAAACTTCTCATGCTTGAGGTCATAGTAACGATAAATTCGTCTTTGTAGTTCTTTGACGGGTTATTCTTCTGATTCAGAGCGTTGGCAATCATAATTTTCATCTTGTCAACGGTCATAGTTTCGGTATTAGAATGGTTGCTCCAGAAATAATTTGAGGTAGCATATTCTTTAAGGCAGAAACCAAGTACAAATGACGTAATAGAAGTCGGCATAAATCCAAACGGTTGCTTCTCCATCTCGTTTAAAATGGTCATAATGCTGACTTCACCGTTATTGTTTTTGAAGCTATCCTCGATGATTTCTTCGATTCTTGTCTTAACCTTAACGATTACAAGGCTTTGCTTGGTGCTATCCTTCCAGTAATCATCAACTTTCCATGCTCCTGAAAGTGCATTTTCGATGCTCAAATTCTTATTTGCAACATGGTATGCACTCTTGGTTTCCTGCTTTATACCGAGTTCAGCACCCTGAGAAAGATTAAATGCACTGTACAGCGTAGCATTCAGGCTGTACTGCTCAAGGCAGGAAACGTATGTCTGAAAATCGTAGCGCTTCAGAGCTTCCTGTAAATCGGACAGGTTAGCTTTTCTCTCACCATTAGGATTTTGAGGAGTGAAGAACGTGAACGCTCCATTTGTGATATTCTGCTTCCATTGACGTAACACACCGTCAGCCTGATCTTGGAAATGCTTTGCCTGATTGCCGTCCTTTGTAGAGTAATACTTACTGAACGCAAGAGCTTCTATGTACTGATCATAGAGATCTTTTCCCATAGGGGTAAGTGTTTCGATAAAGAGAACATCATTATTTGGTGATGATACTGCTTTCAGGATATGATTTTTTACTTGTTGTGCTTCAATGTCATTCAAAGCGAATGTGATAATAATCTTGAATCGCTCCGTGTAGGAATGTCTTAGCTGATTATTCAATGCTGTCGTAAATCCGCTTTCCGATGCGAATTCGGGCTTGTATCTCATTTCTACAGGCTTAGGAATGACGACAGAGTCGGCTAATCCTGCGATAGTAATCAGGCTTGTTGTCTTTGTTTCAGCAATAGCCTGATCACGGTATTTCTTGATACCGTCGCCAACATTACCATTTGCAACGCAATATTCTTTTTTACCGTTCGCCATAGGTTTCTCGAAGATAAGCCCTTTTTCACGGAGTCCCTCAGCGATAGCCTTTGCCTTACCGACACTCCAATCCGTTCCTCTGAACGAAAGGTCAAGTGTTTCGGCATTAGGCGACAGCAAATCATCATTCGATATTCTTACCGATACTGCCTGTAAAATCAGGATTGTCTTTAATACTTTTTGTTCTTCCGGAAGAAGACTCTCGGATTTCAGACCGTCATAGCTAAGGAAAATTCCACGTACATCGTCACTAAGTCCGCTAACCTGTTTCCCACAGAAAAAGTCCCACAACATATCAACGGTCAAAATATTCATTCTATCGAAAGGGCTATAATTATTAATAAACCACTTAAACCCCTGTGAATCGCTGCTTTCATTGATGACGAAGTCAAACATACTGCGTTGATTAGAGTTAAACATACTCGCAATCTGACGGAGTATAAGGGCAGCATAAGGGTGAATAGGCGCAACGCCCTGAAGATCATCGTCCGTGAAAGTTGACTTCTTACTTGACGAAGCTCTTTCAAAACTCAGTATACGCTTTCTGACCTCAGACAATCTGCCATTAACAGCGGGCAGAATTTTTGTATTCCATTCCTCAGCAGGAACAGGATCGCTTGTGATCTTCATTGCCTGATGCAAAAGTTTGAAAGCTGTATTCTCAGGCAGAGAAATTTCAACTGGCTTCTGGAATCTGTCAAGGAATTTCTTTGCTGCCTTAGAGTCAGCAAATACCTTTTCCGCTTCGTGTGTTACAATAATGAAGTAGAACGGGTGTGAATTGCTGATTTCAAGCAGAGTTTGGAAACCAGTAAGTCCCATAGGGTGATTTTGCAAAAATTCAGAAAACTCGTCCCACGCAAAAATAATAGCTTTGATATTGTTCTTTTCAATAATATCCTTGATCCAATCGGACATAGCATTGGTGTCTTTCAGGATACCATACTGACCAATATCCTTCATCACAGTCATTACCTTGCGGAGCATTTCCTCGGACTGCTTAGCATTATCACCAGTAATGATCCTCTCGACGTCATCAACGGACATCTCAGGAAATTCCCAGGCATAATCGTCCTCTTTGATAAGACTGTCAAAATATGTTCTGTTGATGGGTTTGCTTATATACTCAAGGAAGGAGTCCTTCATAGAAGCTGAGCCCTGATTATCAATACCATTTTCATCCAGAGCTGCCATTACGCTCTGCTGAACTGCAAGAACAAGGTCAGTTTCAGTTGTAATATCAGATGAACCAATTCTATGGATAGTGATGATCTTTCCACTGTTCTTCATAGCGATGAACTTATTGAGGAGGTCATTGGAAAGGTTCTGATCTGTAAAGTAATCAGTGACTTCCTCGTTTTTTGCTTTTAGCATAGAGATAAGGGTAAGCAGCAGATGTGACTTACCAGAACCATACGGTCCCCATGTGAACATTGAGAGAGGACTCAATCCGTTTACCATATCGCAAGCCTGTTTCAGAACAGCGATAAACGAATCGTTTGCAAAATAGTTCTTCCAATTAACCTTGCCCTCTTTAATGAGTGCTTCGGTTACCTGTGGAAAGTATTTAGGATCTATTTGAAAGTATTCTTTGTATAACTTTTTCTCAGCCATGTCAATACCCCTTTGTATTAAAACAGATTAAGCACATCCTCAGCAGACTTATCCTCTGAAAGCGTGATCGTTTCAAGGTCAAGTGTGAACGAAGCACGGATAAACTCAGGATAGTGTGTGCTAAGGTTGTTAAGAAGCCCGATCATCGTGTCTCTGTCAAGTCCGAACATACGGGAAGGGCTTATACCGTCTCTTTCAAGCGAATCGTCCATAAGCGTCGAGAGAGAGAACTGATAATATCCGTCACACGCTTCGGCAAACTTGAAAAGAGCGTAGAGGATTACTTCGGGGATCGGGTGCTGCCAAGTAGTACGCTGAATCTCAATGAGAACTCTATTAGAGCTTTTTTCTTTAAGGAGGCATACTCCTAATCCTAAAGCCTTGCCGAGAATCTCATTGGAAGCGAAAATATTCTTAAAAGCAGAGACAATGTGTTTCTGAGAGTTTTCAGAAGCTACTTTATCTGACAGCATACTCTGAAGCTGAACAGGAGTGTAGGTCATTCCACAAGAAGTATTCATAACCCACCAATTAAGCTCTGCTGTATAAGCAAGATTGCTGATAATGATACCCCATGCAGCTTCTGTCTCAATTCCGATGGTAGCTATTTTTTCGCCAAAAGGAGTTATCGTATTTTTCTTCAGAAGAGTAATTCCAGCATCCGACAAAAAACTTTTCATATTCTTGATTTTATTCGTTCCAAGTTCATTATCTTCCCAAAATCCGTCCTTCTTGGTAAAATAATCAACTACCCACTCATACTCAATGCCGATATTACCATAACGGTCTACGCTACCCATTTTCTTATCTCCTTTCGGTAATCTAAGTGAATTTGCAACTAAACAACCATGAAAAACGTCATGGCATTTTTTGCATTTTACGCACTTATTGTCAATTGTAACCTTGCCCTCGTGCATTTTTATGAACCCGTTAGGACAGTTTGCTTCGCATACATGACATCCGATGCAGTATGCTGATTTTCTGAATACGGTCTTCAATGCCGAGCCAAAGAATATATCCGTTTTTGAGTTATCACTCAAATCCACGGTGAAAACCTGTTGTTTGCCCTTGATTCTGCGACTGATAGTGTAGCTTTTTTTCTCATAAACGATCTCTATCGCAGAATCAGAGATACTTATTACATCTCCGATCGTTTTTATCCATTCACGCCAGTCAGTCCTTTCTCGGAGAAGGGTGATGGTCAGGATTCCTTTTTCAAGTGACTCATTGCAAAAATCCTCAGAAATATTGAGTTCTCGTCCACTTCTTCTCGCTTTCCAGCCACCAGTTTCCATGAAATCTATCTTGTCTTTTTCTGTTGCAAACACTTTAGATGTTGTTTCTAAAATAATGTCTGTATACATAGTGGTGGATAACCGTGATTTAGGATCTCCACCATACGATTGTTCCTTGAAAAAGAAATTTTTGTAAGCTGCCATAGGACATACAAGGCAGCCGGCACGACTATTTCCTTTTTTATATGTCTCATTTAATAGCAAGTCATTATCATAGATGTATAAAAAAACCTCGGCTGAACTCCAATTAAGTATGGCGTGACAGCTATATTGTCCTTTATGCTTTCCACCGTATGTCACATCATCATATTGGCTTCTTGACGAGCTTTCATCTGCTCTTATTCCGGTGAAAGCCATTCCTCTAAAAGAAGGATTGTTTGTAAGCTCTCTTAATGCTAATATTTGAGGAGCTGTCTTGTGTACACTGCAGCACCATCGCATAGTTTGAGATGGTGAACCAAATTCACGCCATGTAATTTCAGGCGGTTGCTCTGATTTAGAAACTATGAAGTTTATATTTTCTGCTGCACATAACTCTTTTTGTTTTTCGACCAAAGCGTATGTATCTTCAAATTCCATTTGAGTATCGCCAAAAAGAACAAGAAAGGAATCATGTGGTAATGCTCTTTGCACAAGATCAAGCGCTACTACGCTATCTTTTCCTCCGCTAAATGCAACGTAATATACATCTATCTTATTCCGATACTCCATATATGTATTGTAAATCTTTTGAATAGTTTCCTGAACGAGTGTTTCAAGTATATTCCTGTTCTTGTCGCACATCGCCTTTATGTCAACAAACTGGAGCATATCACCAGAAGGTTCGGGAGTATCAAGTATTACGATTTCAGGTTTAGTATATATAGAGCCGCCCTTTGTTTTAGCGACAAGTTTTCCACGGTAATAATAGTTGTTTGCTTCCGCCCACATAATCGGCGCAGAATCATCATGTGGATAATTCCAATGCTGATCGAAACCGAGAATGTCAAGCTCACGGGAGTAGACAGGACGAGGTTCTTTGCTGAATTTCGACTGATTTGTGGTCAGTAGTATTCCTCCTGTCTGATCGTCCCATATATATTCGTACATTGGTTACTTCTTCCTTCGCTTATATATTTGCTCGCTTTTGTCTTGCTGCCTTGACAATCGCAGAGATATTGCTATTTTTTGCCCTCTGCTGAAATTTTGCATCAACAAGGCATCTTAAGGCGGACTTTTCATCAGTCCAGCCTCCATTTTTTGCAAGCATATCTGCGGCAACATCGTTATAGCTCTCCAAATTAGATGTGCTTTTGAGCATAACGCCATAATAATCATCGTTAGATATGCTGACCTGAACTAATCTGAATTTCTTACTGTAGTCTCTCAGGTAGCTTTCAAGTACATATCCGTTCCAACGAACAGATGCAGCAGGCAATGACAAGAATAATGTTATATCTTTCAATGCTGTGTACTCATTTGGATACATCTTCTCCAAAGCATCGTCTACGGCATCAACATCAAACTGTACCTTATCCCTGCGGACAAGTTCCGTAGCGGAAATACGAACCATTTCCTTGAAAATGTCGTCCCAATATATGGGGAGACCGATGGTTTCTTGGAACTCCTTGATTTCTCGGAGAGAAAGCTGTTCGTGTTCGGCAGCGTAATTACGATATAACTGTCCAATATCCAACGGATTGCCTTTCTCCGTTATCACAGATGAACTGAAATCAAATTCATCTTGAAAGATTATCTTTAGAATATCTCTGATAGCATAGTCCTTTAGATACTCAGAGTCAAGAGCTGCCGACGGACAGGCTTTGTTGAATATTTCTCGTAAATTCTTGGCTACAAGATAACCGTTGCTGTAAATTGCCGAACGCATAGCTTTTATCAAGGCAACCTTCTCGTCGGGAGAGATGTAGAAGTTCAATGCGTAGAGGTATGTACCTCTTTCAACACATACTGCTTCGGAAAAACGAGCGAGTTCCGACTTGATTCTATCCATAGGTACATACCAAAGTCGCTCTTTGAAATCCTCAAAGGTTAGCGGTGTATGGCTGCTCTGTAAAATCACCTTAATCTCGTTTGTTGTATCAGCACTTATTCCATTTTTTACGATAGCAGATCGCTCAATATGATAGTTTGCTTGAAAACGGCTGTCATTTTTCATTATGTCTCTTAATGCGTCAGCACTGTATATGTTCATCTCGGAAATAAGATTGTCCGTATATCTTTCGTAGATGCACTCAAAGAAAACTGCTGTTGCGCCGTTCTCAAATGCATTTTCCACAACCTCAAAGACTGAAGTGATCAAAGGAGTATCGTTATTGCCTTTACAGAATATACGCCCATCACGGATTTGCCCAATGTATTTCAGTAATTTGTCAAGCTCATCTTCCGTAATATCGAGTTCGCTTCCGAATGTATCTTCATAACAGGACAAGAAGCGCATTTGATGCATATAATCGCCAACCTGATAGCCGTCCTCAAAATCCTGACTGAGAATGCTGTTACAATTGTTTTGCACCTCATCAGATACAGACGGCTGATTGTTTGGTTGAACTTTCTTTGAGGGAGAAGAACTTGAAACAAAACCTGTATCCAAAGCGTAAAAATAGTCATGGTACTTTTTTAGGGCAGCTACAAGGTAATTATGCTTTATTTCGCTAAGTTTTAAGAACCCTTCATCATTCATAAGGGCATCATATTTTACCACGAAATCATTATATGTCGTGCAAAGCGTTATGCTCTCTGAATAAAGCTGACTCTCAAAAGCATAAGCGTCGCAAGTGTTAAGAGCCGATCTGTAACTCCGTGCTGTTGCCGGACTCAATCCGGCGCACTGCGTAATCCAATCAGCAAAGCTAATGTTATCTGCTTGTTTATTTTCGTTATTCACTTGTTTTTCCTCGGCGGTATGATACTTTTCAGTTTCTTCACTACCGTTAGTGGCGACAGTATCGCCTGTATTCAATATAAACTTCTCCAATAGAGACAAAGCAAGTGCTGGATATTCCTGCAAGTTTTTATGTCTCACGATGAAGAATTTATGGTTAAGAACCTTTTTCCTGAGCAAAGATATAGTATCTTCTGATAACACATCAAAAAAAGAACAGGGCAATGCTTTAGTTGCTATCGCAAATTCGTCTATGCTTTTTATAGCGACAAGAATCTTATCTGCTTTATCAGGAACTTGTTCACGAAGAAACTTTATAAAGCTGTACTTCAGCTCGGATGTACCTTCAAGCATCTGCATTGCCTCCTCTATAAGTTTTGAATAAGAAGCAAAATCATTATGGTAAAGATCAGCTACTTCCATAAAAAGTTTAGAAGGGACTTTCCCCATATCAGTTGCTTCAAAAGCGGATGCCATGCTCATTAGCTGAAAGTTAATGCCATTAGTGTTGCGAAAAACGCTATCTATTGCGACTCCCTGATTAACAGCTTTTTTACGCAGTTTATAGGAAACCAAAGTTATTACTTCACTTCTCGGAATACCTTCCTTAACTCTGAGCCAGCCATCAAGCAAAATGGCAGCTTCAAACTTATCCCACGGAACTCTTATTGACATAAAACCACAGCCTTCAAACAACATGGTGTACACGATATAAGTATATCACAGATTGAAGAAAAAGTCAAGAAATCACGAGCCGAAATCACGGAAATCAATTTTGTTGCTTAAATGATTTGTTTTACAACATTTAACATTGTTTTTGATTACTTTAATATGTTTTTCAGATAATTTTTTCTTGTTTGAATTGTCAAAAATATCAAAAATTCTTACATTAAATTGCTGAAATTTTGAAAATTGATTTGCGTGAACCAAAATAACATAAAACAGCAATGATACAAGACACGCCAAACGGATTATTCTTTTATGATTCAGCAAAATAATACACTCAAACACGGATAACCGTCCTTATCAGACGGCTATCCGGTTCTTATTATTCCGCATACCCACAATCAAGCACCCTCAGCTTTGTATGTCCTCCGTCCTGCGGATCAGCAATATCATAGCTGATCGAGCTGCACCTGAGCTGAATGCAAAGCTCTGTGGCTCGTTTCAGAAAGTCGGACGGAATCTCCACAAGAGAGCCGTCATTTTTTATGAGCTTTACGCCGTTTCTCCGCAAGTCCTCGATATAGTCCTCACTCGTCATTGTCCTGTTCCTCGGAGCTTTCCGCACCCTCACTCGTTTTAAGGGTGATCGTGTGGGTGTAGATCATGTGGTCATTCAGGCAGTCCAGGGAGCAATAACTCTGATTGGTGTCCTGATGCTTGTAGTAGCTCTTGCCCACCGGAATTTCCTTATAACAGTTCGCACAAAACATTATTCGTCCCTCCATAAGTAGATCATTGTATCGTAAACGGCTCTCTGCGCCTGCATACGGAGTAGATTGCCGATAGCATTCGACTGGTCGATCCGCCCTGACATGACCGCAGCCTGATAGTCACGGCTCGACTGCATAAGAAGCTCAGTCTGACGGTTTACTGCGTCAGTAACCTTTGTATCAAGCTCGTCAAGGTGCTTGTAAATTTCACCCTTGTCCACAATCTCTTGCAAGAGGTCGGGCCGCATATCCTCTATGTGGTGCAGATAGTACCTGATGTGGTCGGTGTGGAACACATAACGCTCCGTTTCGCCTGTCTTTGGGTTGCGGTGGCGTACCGTCTGTGTGTCGGTATCGACTTCCCACACAGGAGCACCGTTGACTTTCTGTTTGCTGTGAAAAATCATATCATCACTTCTGTTTCCTTGTGAAGTAGTAGGCAGCACCGCCGACTCCTGCGAAAGCTGCCACTCCTGCGATGATCGCAAGCGGATCAAAACCAGAACGCTCGGAATCACCCTCAGAAACGCTTGACAGACTGTCGGGGGCATCGTTACCCTCTGCGGAAGAACCGCCCTCAGAAGCCGTTTCCGTTCCTCCTGTGACCTCTCCGATCACTCTCGGACTATCCTCGCCGTTATCGTTGATTTGATGACCGCCTGTGCTTTCTTCGGGTTCGTCTTTCAGCATATTGAACGGCGGAAAGGTGTCCACGGTATCGCCGTTGCGGTCGATCATCTGCCAAGTGCCGTTCAGGAGCGTGAAGCTGTAAAAGTTGTCCTCAGTCTCGATGGTCCAGTTACCGCTGTTATCGTCCTCAAAGTCCCAGCCGTCGATCAGACCACGGTAATAACGGCGATATTCGTGCTTGATCTCGCCTGTGTCGGACCAGTCCAGACCACCCGTGCCGTAGTTCTCGTCAAGCCACTTGTCGAGTAAATGATGCTTGTATGATGCTTCGGGATAATCAAGACCGTTATCGCCCTTGCCATTCCAGAGATCTTCCCAAATGGCAGTTTCAACGGTGTCACGATCCAGAGCTTCGGCAGCGGATGCCGTAAGCCCTGAGCTGAGTGCAAGTACGGTACAGAATACCGCTGTGATAAACTTCTTCATGTTATTTGTCCTCCATATTCTTAAAGTATAGTTCAAGTGCCTTTTCAATCGTTTCCGTGATCTCTTTCGGCTTCTCGCCGTTGCTGAAATACTTGGTATAAATGTCATGGCTGATCTTTACGCTTTTGGGCTTCACTTTCGGCTCGGTGTCCTCGCCATAAAGAATAGCGTGAACGGTATTACGATCGATGTTGCCCTCGCTGTCGGCAGAAGCACGTAGCATTTTGGCTGATTTCATGTCGATCTTGCAGTCCTCAGCACATTCAGCGACAACATCCTGCGTATCTTCCGAAAGGAAAGAAAGCTCTACACCCGCACGGATAGAAAGCTCTCCGCTGTCCACAAGGGCTTTCAGCTCATCAGTGAGCTTATTGATACGAATAAGCCTTACTACTGAGCCTTTACTGACACCGTACTCATTTCCGATGCTCTCGCTCGTGTCTAACTTTGAACCCACTGGATTCAAAGTTGAGCTGTCGGGTTCGGCTGAGGGATTTTCAAGGCGTGCAAGCTCCCTGAGAATGTCATTTCGCTTGCCCTGAGAGAACATTTCGCTGTGTCTGAGTGCAACAGCGGCAGCCTGCTCCGAAATTTTGAGGTTTTCAAAGCCTCTCTGCATAACATTCGACTCAATGACATACATTTCTGCTTCGTCCTCGGTAAGTCCTGCCTTGATAATCGCCGGAACATTCGGCAGTCCTGCGAGTTTAGAAGCATTACAGCGGTTGTGACCGATGAGTATCTCATATCCGTCACCGTCCGGCTGAACGATGATCGGAGACAGCACACCGTTCTCCTTGATGCTGGCTACCATATCTTCAAGTCTTTCGCCGGAATACAGCTCAAACTTGTGATTGTGGTACGGGTGAAGCTGATCGCACGGTATCTGCTGAACAGCGGTCTGCTGTGGTGTGGAGAGCATAGCATTCAGGTCAAACTGCGGTGTATTCATTGTTTCATCTTCCTTTCCATGTCCGCAAGCTGTTTGCGAAGCTCACGGTTCTCTGCGTCAAGCTCTATGATACGGTTTTTCAGCTTTTTTGCCGTCACATCTGCACGGACGATCATATCCGCAAATCTCAGGAGAGTATTTCTGTATCTGCGCTGATTGTAATTGAAGGTGTAGCAGAGCTTTCCAGAGAGCCTGTCACGGCTCTCGGAAAGACTTGCGATCACTTCCTGTGAAGTCTCTGCTATGACTTTGCTGTGGTCTGAGCTGAAAAACTCGTCCAGCTCTCCGTCATCGTGAGGAGTGAAAAGCCACGGTGTCCTGTCGGTATCAAACGGCTTCATCATTCGTCCTCCTCGTCATCTTCATCGGTACAGCAGCTCAGTCCGTTCTGAAGCTGAATGAAGATGCAGGAGTATCGGTCATGCTCTGCACCGTCGCTATTCATCATCGCTTCAAGAAAATAAACCTGAGCTTCTTCACGATCGTCCCACTCCTGCTTCTTGCCGTTGCAGACGGTAGTGACCTTGCGGTTCGGGTTCATTGCAAGTTCTGACATACTTAACATCTTGAAAGCACCTCCTGAGCCAATTCGTCGTATTCCTGACCTAACTTGTGACCTGTGAGACAAAGCGGTATGCCATTTTCAGAGCTTTTGGCAGCTTCAATAGACTTGCTGATGCTTGTTCTGAACAGCATTTCGCCGTACTTTTCGTTGAGGGTATCGATCGCCGTCCTGCTGACTTTCGTGCGGTCAACCATTGTCGGCAGTACTCCGATGAGGTCCAGCTTCGGGTTAGTGTTTGCCTTAACAAGCTGTGTGAGAGCTTCAAGGGACTGTAAGCCGTCCATACTGAATTTCTGTGTCTGCACGGGTATCAGCACTCTGTCCGCAGCGGTAAGAGCATTGATAAGGAGCGTTCCGAGAGACGGCAGGCAGTCAATCAGCACGAAGTCATAACCTTCGATCACATCTTCTGTGAGTATCCTGCGGAGAATATGCTCCTTAGAGATCATCGTGACCATAAGCGTTTCCGCATTTGCGAGGTTGATGTCGGAAGGAATGTAGTCTACTCCTGCGGTATCGCTGTGACGTATCGCATTCTGAGTGGCTTCAGCGTTCAAGGGCGTTCCTGCGTGGAATGACATGATAAGCTGTGTCATGGTCGGGTTGCCGTTCGGCTCGTATTTCAGGTACTCGGAGAGGTTTGCCTGCGGATCGAAGTCCACAAGCAGAACCCTCTTTCCGTGGTTCAGAGCAAGACAAGCTCCGAGATTGTATGCGGTAGTGGATTTGCCAACTCCGCCTTTCTGATTGCTGATCGCAATGATAGTGGTTTCCATTTTTGTATCCTCCTTGTGATTATTGCTCAGAACAGCGGATCGTTCTCTGTGCCGATGTAGGGGTTATCGTAGCGGTTGGCGGTCGGTGCGGTGTTTTCACGCTTCTTACCGCCTGAGAAGTGGATCTCCTCAACTTTTACCTCGGTGGACGAACGCTTCTGACCGTCCTTTTCATAGCGGTAGATATGTACTGCTCCGACGAGTGTCACCATATCGCCCTTGCCAAACCAATCGACGATCACATCTGCGTTGCGATTCCAGGCGGTGCAGGGGAAGAAATCTGTCTCGGCAGTCTCCTCGCCCTTACGCTTCGGGCGGTCGCAAGCAATCGTGAACTTGCAAAGACGGCTCTCGCCTTTGGTCTGGATTTCGGGATCGGCAGTCAGTCTACCAGCTACCATGAACTTGTTTAACATAGGATTTACCTTCCTTTCGTGTTTCTGTTGTGCTTTTATTATATATGACTTTACACCCAGTGTCAAATATAATTTTATGTTTTTCGGAATCTTTGTAGGAGTGCAGCAATCAGCACCCCATTTTTCCGTTTTTCCCAGTGTGATTTCTATAAATTTCGGATTATGCTTGACTTTGCACCCAACGTTTGATAGAATAGAGGAAAGACCAAAATTAAGGAGGATACTCTTGTTTAAGCATAAATGTGAGATGTGCGGTTTGGAGTTTGAAACGAACAACACCCGTGCAAAATACTGTATCTATTGCCGTGACAAAGCTCAAGTTGCCCGTAACCGTGCATACGCTGAGAAGAAGAAGTCCGGCAATGCCGTGAAGATCGGCAGCGAACAGGTTTGTCCGATATGCGGCAATACCTATACTGTGACCTCCGGTTCGCAGAAGTATTGTAAGGAGTGTACCGCCAATAAGAAGCGGAAGAAATCAGCTCCGAACACGGAATACCTCAAAGGGCATTACGATTATATCCGTGTCAACGTGCCAAAGGGAGAGCGTGAGAAGATCAAGGCTTATGCGAAATCTCAGGGCATGAGTGTGAATAAGCTCCTGCTCACGGCTTTGGAAGAATATCAAAAAGCTCACAAGCAGGAGGACTAAAATGGCAATTGATAATAGTGAAGTCATAGATGGAATAGCGTATGAGGGTAATAAACTGATTCTCCAAATCTATGATCATTTGGAGTTTGATGATGAAATAGTGCAAGACCATTTGTTTATGCTTCAGGATAAGCTGAATGCCTATATATGGTTTGTTGACAGTAAGCAGTATGAAGAAACTTATCCCGATGCAAAGCTGTCTGTTTTTGAAATACAGATCAAGTTCAAATACCAGCCGTCTGATTTCTGTATTCAGTACCTTAGTCATGTAAATGATAAGCTCAGTTCTATGAACATAAGCGTTGAATATGAAGTTACAGAATGAATATCACTCCAAATCCCCATTCTTTTTACGCTTTCGGTCTTGCTGCTGCTCATTGCGTTCCTGACGGAGAAATTCCTCAATGGTACGCTGTGCATCGGCAAGATCACGTGCCCGCTTATCCGCTTCACGAAACTGCAAATCTTTCTCTGAACGCTCTTGTATAAGGGCGTTTATTTTTTGCTCCAGATTCTCTACGGTCGGGATATGTCCCGACGGGTAAAGCTCCAACACCTGAGTGCGTATCTGTCCGTATTCGGTCAGCTCAGCACTGTTGTCCTTGCGGTATTTCTTCGCCTCACTTCCGCTGAGAGTTTTCAGCTCTTCACCGGACACTTTCAACTTGCGATATTTCCGCAGAACTTTCAGCTTGACTTTCAGATCTTCTATCTCGGTATTTATGGAATTCAGCTCGGAGAGAAGACTACGGCTATTGGCATATGCCGACATTGCCGCAGGACGAATCTGCTCAGGTTCTACACCATACTCGGAAATCACGTTCTTTGCGATACTGGCGAGCTTCATATTGCCACGGTCGATAGCGTCCTGCACGAACTTGTTCGGTGGCTTCTTTGTGATAACTCTGACCTTTGTCCTCGGTGTGTAGATCATAACTCCGTGATACTGAGCGATGCGGTCTTTGATCTGCCGTGTTTCATAGTACCAGCCGAGTGTTTTGGCACGAGTCATCTTGGCTCTCGGATTGCGTTCTTTCTGCTCCACAAGCATAAATTTCAGGTCGATCTTGTGGTCGGGATCGTACTCGACAAGCACACCGTACTCGGCACACTTTCTGAGAAAATCGTCAAAGTCCTCACTTGCTTTCACAACCTGATCTATCGTGTATTTTAGCTTGGCTTTCCACGATAGTCCCTGACGGTTCATATCCCACTCCCAATGGCTCTTGCCCTTTGTTCTTTCGGGGTGGTCGATTACTGAAAGATGATGCCGTTTGCATACCTCATCTGATAAATCAATAAGCTTCTTCCACGCACGTTCCTTGACCTTGCCCTGATTCATATTGGTCTCGAAAGTTCTGCCGTTGGCACGGCTCACATTATTGAAGATAACGTGCAGATGTGTGTGGTCAGTATCGGTATGGACTGCAAGGAAGTATTGGTATTCGCCTTTGAGGAATTTCTCACAAAGTTCCTTGCCAACTTCCAAAGCTCTTTCAGGCGTGATCTCACCCGGCTTAAAGCTCTGAATAAAGTGCTGAGAGAGGACAGTATTCAAGCCTGTTCCGCCTGCACGGACTGCACTAAAATCTCTGCTTGCCTGTGCAGGATCAGAGCTGCACCCGTATGTGAAGATCAGTCTGCCGTCGTCTGTCTTTTCAGGATTGGCGATATAGGCTAACGCTTTAGCCTCAGTAGTTTTGATTGCAAAGAGTTTAGTAGTTGCCAAATTTTATCCTGTCCCTCCTTGATGTTCACAATGTCCTCGGCATATACTTTGTTCGTGCTGTTCACTCTAACAGCTATCTGATTGATGTTGTTGGAAATACTGCCAACAAGCCTGTAAATCTTATCAAACTTCTCCTCATCAAAATTGACGATATATCCCTCAAATATCATAGTCCTGATAAACTCGCTCCGTGACCTCAGACCGCTGTTGCGAAACTTTCGCTCGATCGCTTCGTATTCTGCTTCGGTGAGGCGTATTTGCATATACCGATTATGTGGTTCGATCTCTGCTATTTTTCTCATCTTCTTTCGTTCGGGGTTCAAGGGGTGACCCTCTTGCAAGCATTGTATCGAAACATTCAATTTCTGAGAAATTGTAATGCGGAGATACCGAGCTTGCTAGGTTTGAATCACGCCCTTCGTGCGTGACTTCAATTTGAGCCTTTGGCTCTGTAAAGTTTCCTCTCTCAGTTGGAGGAATTGGAGCTTTGCGACTTCGGCTGCAATACCCCCTCACTTATCTACCGCCATATTTGAAAAATCGGGAAAGAAATCTGCAAGAGTTCACAAAAAGTTTACGATTGAATTTGCTGGTGATACAGCATTCCGAATGTTGTGCCGCTTTTTTCCGAACCCGATTGATTCTCGTGCATAATTATGGTAAAATGTTAAGAGCAGGTTGTGTCCTTATCGCTGTCTGACAGAAGAAAAAATTTCATTTAGGGCGATGCGTGAACGGGATAAGTAAAACACAAAAATCCCTATTCTGAAACGGAGTTCAGAACAGGGACTTTCAGCTTTTGCAGGAGGGAAAATAAAATGGATCATGAAAGAATTATATACATCTACGATTATCTGTCACGGTACACAGACGAGAACCACGATGTATCGATCAGCCAAATACAAGAACACCTCGCCAATGCCTGCAATCTGACTAGGGTGAAGAACGTAACGATTCGCCGTGATCTTGACAGGCTGACTGCTATGGGGAATCATATCGTAAAGCATAACCGTGAACATAACACGGCATACTACGCTTTGATCGACAAGGGTTTCTCATTCAATGAAATACGTTTCATCGTTGATTCGATCTCGATAAACAAATTCCTGACAGCATTTCAGAAGAAAACACTGATAAAGAAATTTGAGGGTATGTGTTCCGATGCAGAGATCAGGCAGCTCATCAGCCGTATCGTTCTGAATGAACGTTGTCCCTCGACACTCGATCTCTTGGAAAACTTGGATAAGATTCATAGATTGATTGGTGAACGGAAGAAAATAGATTTTGAATACGGCAAGTATGACGAAACAACGAGACAGATAGCTTATTACTATAAGAAACGGGAAATGCTCCCTGTGAGCGTGATCTACTTCCATGAGCGATTCTATCTTAAATGCCTCAATGAGAAGGACAGGAAATGGCGTATATATATAGAGTTGACCGAATGAAGAATATCCTCGGTGGCGAAGTGTCTTATGTTCGGCTGCCACCGGAGGACAATTATGAGGGGTTCGTAACGGATATGTTTGCTCCTGAATACTTCACCGTAGTCACACTGCGGGTAAAGAAGTATCTGCTCGATGAAATGAGGGAAAATTTTGGAGATTACGCTTCGATCCTTCACGATGAAGATGCTGACTATGTTCGTATCCGTGTACGGGTAGGTATCAACCGCAAATTTTATCTGTGGCTTATGCAGTATGGTGACGGTGTGGAGCTTGTTTCGCTTGCAAAAGAACGAGTTAAGTATTTGGAAGAAGTCCGTAAAATGCTCAGAGCTTATCCTGAATTTGCTGAGTAACAGCTTTGTGACGGCTCTTTCTGCAACTCACAAGCAACTCTTGTGCAACCCCATAATTAATGATCTGACGGTAAGCTGTCATTGTTCTCGGATAAACAGGTTTTGAATAGCTTTGAGCGAATCGGAGCATAATGAAAGGCAGTCGGCAGCAATGTCGGTTGTTTTCTTTCTGCCGATTGACCTTTCCGTTCCGTTGTGGTATAATTAACCTATAATCTGCTTTGCTTGGGAGTGATACGATATGGCAGTCTACATAGTCTTTGACGTTGAAACGCCCAATCGTTCAAATGACCGTATGAGTGCGATAGGCATTTCTGCAATCAAGGATAATAAGATCGTGGCGAACTACTTTTCTTTTGTTGATCCCGAAACACACTTCGACTACTTCAACACTAAGCTCACCGGAATAGATGCGGATAAGGTCAAGGGCGCTCCGAATTTTGCAGAGCTATGGAAGAAGATTGAGCCTATCATGAGCAAGGGTATCCTCGTTGCACATAATGCTGTGTTCGATATGAACGTTCTTCGTGCCTGTCTGCGTGATTACGGTATCTCTTGGAAACCGACGGCAAAATACCTTTGTACGGTCCGGATCGGCAGGCGTGTTCTGCCTGATATGAAGCATAACCTAAACGTGATGTGCGATCACTACGGTATTGCTCTCGATCATCATCAGGCAGACAGTGATAGTCATGCCTGTGCGGAGATACTGCTGAGATATATCGAAAGCGGTATTGACGTGAGAGAATATGTGAAAGAATACAAACTATAAATCATCAATTATCAGAGCTGTTGTGATAAAGCAATGGCTCTTTTCTTTTCAGAAGTACAAATTCTGTCTATCTTAAATGATATAATAAAAAATAAAAGTTTGTTTCCAGAAAGCCAAATTTTGTACAACTGGTTTCATATAATGGAAGCAGACAAGCATACAACTCGATACTTTTGTGATGTCATTGAACAGTTCCATACAAGACTTGATCGGTAATCAATTACGGTCTTTAGGGGGTGATAACTGTGTACTGGACGATGATAATTGATCACGGTCTGCACTGATCGCCTTGCGGATTTATTTGTGCTGATATAGAAGTTGAGTGTGTTATGCTGTAAACTCTCGGCATAAAGGGCGGTCTGAGCAGATCAGGCCGTCCTTTTTCTTATGCCTAATGTGATAGGAAGATGAAATTTTGGTGAAAAGTTGCCGCACTATGGCTTTGCACGAAGGGTTAGTTTTCAATAGTGGGACAGAGGTTTGAATGAGTTAGGTGAAAATGTTGGATTGGTAGTGCATTATCAAGCAGTGCATTATCAAAAAGTGCAGGAAAATGGGGCTTTTATAAAAATCTGGTGTCCTCGAACGGGAACGCCAAGAAGTTGCTTTTTATGCTGTAATAGTTCATAATAATAATATAAAACGCATCGGTGCGTTTCTCCAACAGTGAACCTTACTGCGCAGGGGCTACTCGATCACTGTATGGAAACTGAACATCAAACAATCGAATGGACGAGTAATGTTTGATTGTCGGACGGGTATATTCCGAATGACAGGCTTACTATGTTCATTTGCTGATTTCCGTCCGACAGAAAGGACGGAACCAGTATGATGAATGATTTACATACTCCTCAGATTCTATTATTTAGCGAACAGGAGGAGCCGCAAAGCTACGAAATTTACGTTTACGGAACTGATGATCTTGTTGAGCAGCATAAGGACAGCTTCTGCTTAGCATTATGTCGGTATTTAGACGAGATCCATATAAGCCAGAAAACGCTGGCAAGGTTGACAGGGATTGCTCCCTCTACACTCTCACGGTATCTTTCGGGGAAAAGAAAGATGCAGTATGATTGCCTCTGTGCGGTCTGTATCGCACTCAGACTTCACCCTTGCAGGCAGCGTTATTTGTTTTCGCTCCTGATGTATGCGTTGCCATGTTATCAGGATTTCAGAAAAGCAGATAAGAACATCATCATGGCGTATCTTGACGGCTGTGCGTTCAATAACCGTTATACGCTGACAGCCTGCAATGAACAGTTGAAGGCAATCCATGCCAAACCTCTTACACACCTGACCTCTGCTAAGGGGGACAGTGTGTAATGGGAAGATTTATGTATGTCCACTTTGGCTATGATGTTCCCCGTAATATTGAGAAAGAGTATAACAAGCTCTTGCGAAAAGAACGATACCTTGAGGAGCGGGATGCAGAAAACGGATTGATCTATCCCAATTTTGACGCTGTTCTCTCTGCGAATCCCGATCCTGCAAGTATCCCAATAAGCGAGGAAGAAGAGCAGGAGCAGATCAGGCAACGGAACAGGCATGACTATCTGCCTGATGCCTTAGAACTTTTGAAATCGGATTTTCCTGAAGGGTATGAGCTGATACGGGATTACTTTCTGAGAGAGGACAAGGTGACGATGTGGTATCTCGTTGAGAAATACGGCTTGTCCATTGACGTGGTGCGTTATCGAATCAAGATCGCAAAGCAGAAGCTCAAAGAGTATATTATCTTGCACGAAAATGAATGAATAAATATGTGCAGAACGCTGATTTTTTCTTTTTGGAGAAAGAAATATGGGAAAAACTTTCCCGATTTTGCAAAATCTTCGGTTGATATATAGAGGGGTTCATACCACTGATGTTTGATAAGGGTACGGATCACTTGCTGACATAACTATCCTCTGTGATAAGGGACGGTACGGTTTTTCCATTTGCCGCACAGTCCCCTTAGCTTTGTTTGGCAGCTGATATGCTGTCGGGAGCTTCCTCACGATCTGAGGGGGAAGCTGCCAACAGTACATCAAATATCAGGCATAAAAATAACTGACAACGATGCACTTTGTATCTTGACAATAGAATATGGAACATCTACGCTTTTTCAGTTTCTTTTTCTGACAGGAAGGAGGTTATGTCCTATGGATTCAATACCGCTTGAAGTTGTATATAAGAATATGTATAGCGAATATCCTGAGATACTGGAAGTGAAGGACTTATGTGAAATTCTCGGCTATGGAAAGAAAAAGGTTTATCAGCTTGTCAAGGAAGGACAGCTCAAAAAAATTCCTTGTGGTAGAACGATCAAGGTCGCAAAAGTTACGGTTATAGATTTCGTTCTGCAATGCGCACAAAAATAACTGGTAGAAATGTCCCTTGTGTCAAATTTAGTAGAAGTGGTAGGAAAACGCTTGCAAATGTCCTTGTTTCGCGCTACAATAGAGTTATGAGGTCAATCGCGCAGACCACCGCTTTCGACATAAGGAGGGTAATATAATGAAAGCAAGTCTGCCTTTTAAGTACATTATTGCCGATAAGAAAGGCAAAAACTATGTTGTCTTTGATTTCAAGGACGACAGTGGCAAGCGTAAGAGAAAATGGGTCACGACCGATTTGCCTGCTGACTGCTCTTATAAAGCACTGACAGCAAAGGTGAACGTCATTGTAGCAAAGTTCTATGAGGAGTTTCTCACAGGCAGCTTAACAAAAGTCAAGGAAGCTCCAAAGGAAAAGGAAAAGACAGAACTCAGCGAGGAGAGCCTCAGTGATGATGCTGAATGCAAGACAGGTTTTGAGTTCACGGCATTTCTTGATTACTGGCTTGAAACGATCAAACCGACACTCGCCCGAACCTCTCATCAGAGCTACACTCGCTATATCACCAGGATCAAAAACTATTTTGACGAGCGTTATCCGCATCTTCTGCTTGGCAACCTGACAGCTTTACAGCTTCAGCAGTTCTATAACGATAAGTACAACAGCGGTCTTTCGGGCAATTCGGTAAAGCATTACCACGCCAATATCCACAAAGCACTAAAATATGCTGTAAAAATGGATATGCTCGATATAAACGTCGCAGATAAGGTTGAACTGCCGAAGATCCAGAAGTTTGAAGCCAATTTCTACAACAAGGACGAGTTGGAACAGCTCTTTGAAGTATTCAAGGGCGACAGACTTGAACTTGTGGTACATATTGCAGCCTACTACGGACTTCGCAAGAGCGAGATTATCGGTTTGAAGTGGGATTCCGTCAACTTTAAAGAAAAGAAACTCACGGTTCGCCGTAAGGTCTCCAGCACTTATGGCAGCGGCAAAGAAATGATCTTTGTCGAAAATCAGCTTAAAACTGAGTCCAGTGTAAGAACTTTTCCCTTGATCCCTCATATTGAGCAGATGCTGATTGAACGCAAAACCCTTGAAGAATACTATTCGAAGCTCCTCGGTAAAGACTTTGACAGGGAATATGACGGCTTTGTGTGCCGTGACAACTTCGGTAAGCTGATCACGCCAAACTTTGTGACTTCTCACTTCAAGTACATCATTCAGAAAAATAAGCTCAAACACATTCGATTCCATGATCTTCGTCATTCATGTGCCAGTCTGCTGCTTGCAAACGGAGTATCCATGAAGGCGATCCAGGAGTGGCTCGGACATTCAACATTTAATGTTACAGCCAATTTTTATAGTCACCTCGACTTTCATTCCAAAGTGGAGTCTGCGGAGACTATCGCCAAAGTGTTGGGTGGAGACAGTGCAGATACGGAGCAGGCTATCCATGATAAAGGTTCTGAGGGCAAAAAAAGTCGCAAGTCCTCAACCTGAGAACCTGCGATAATAGTGTGCCGATCGTCTACCCATTCTACCACGGCGGCATTATAAAAAAAGCTAATCAAGTCAACTTGACACGGGGGATAAAAATCTTTTGTGCTAAGACCAAAAATGAAAGTGAAATTGAAAAAAGCAGCGATTTTGGTAGAAAATTTGGTAGAAATCCGGTAGAAAAACGCTCATTCACAAGAAACTTTTCTACCAAATTAGTCAGAAAATAAGAAAAGAATGCCGTAAAATCGATATTCTTTCGTTGGTGCCGCTGACCGGACTTGAACCGGTACGGATTTTACTCCGAGGGATTTTAAGTCCCTTGTGTCTGCCTATTCCACCACAGCGGCATGCAAGATATATTATAACACTTTTTTTGCAAAATGTCAACGCTTTTTTGCAAATTACAAGTTGTTAAACAGAAATAAATGGTAATTGTGGAATGGCAACGGTGTTTATTTTAAATCTTTTTGCCTTGAAACTGAAAATCTGTAGATAAATACAGATATCAAAGCGGTGACGACTTCTGTTATCCAGAATGCGTTCCATACGCCTGTTGGTCCCGTGAGCTTGCAGAGGAAGAACGCAAGTGGCAGTATTATCGCAATAAATCTGCACAAAGATATCATAAGCGACGGAATGCCCATGCCAAGTCCCTCCAGCGCACCTGATGAGGTGACGGATACTGCGGAGATAACAAAGCCGATACAAATTAGGCGAAGTGCTGTTTTGCCTATGGCGATAGTGTCAGCGTTTTCCGTGAAAAGCCCTATGAGCTTGGCTGGGAAAAGTGCGCATATGATAGTTCCTGCCGCCAATATCACACCTGTCATGTAAAGAACAATGCGGTAAATTTTCTTCACACGCTCCTTCTCGCCTGCTCCGTAGTTAAAACTGATAACTGGTCGCATACCCTGAATAACACCATTTGCGGGTAGATAAAGAAATGTCTGGAGCTTGTAGTAAATTCCAAGAACAAGCACATAGCTTTGTGAATATGCCGCAAGTATGCCGTTGAGGGCGGATATGAGAAGTGACGGCAGTGCAAGATTAAGTGTTGCAGGAATGCCTATGGAGTACATCTTTGCGATTATCATTCCGTCAGGACGCTTGTGTTTTGCGGAAAGCTTAACAGGAAGCTCACAGCGAAGATATGCTATTATGTATATGACAAGGGTCAGCACCTGACCGATACCGGTGGCGAGTGCCGCACCCCTTATACCCATCTCAGGAAAAAATCCAACGCCAAAAATAAGCAGAGGGTCAAGGATTATGTTTGCAATACAGCCGCAGAGCATACTGAACATTGATATCTTCATTCTGCCGACAGATTGGAATATCTTCTCAAATGCAATGGCAAGCATTAATGCAGGAGAGAATGTAAATACAATGTTGCAATACTGCACGCCAAGATCTACAACGTTTTTATTACTTGTGAACATAGACAGAAATGCAGGCATTATAAGTATACATATTATCATTAGCACAATACCATGCAAAGCCGAAAGGGCAAGCCCCTGAGTTGCGGCAATGTCAGCCTTTTCCTTTCTGCCTGCACCAAGATATATGGCAATGACCGCATTGATGCCGATACCAAAGCCGATAGCAGTGGCACTTATAAAATTCTGCACAGGGAACACCAGTGAAAGCGATGTCATTGCGTCCTCGCTTATCTTTGCCACGAAAAAGCTGTCAATGATGTTGTAAAGAGAGTTTACAAGCATTGATATCACCATTGGCAGGGACATTGAAAGCAGAAGAGGGAAGATCGGTCTTGTTTTCATGAAATCACTGTTCATTTATTTTTTTACACTCCTTTTGTCTGTGGGCAGAAAAAAAGCCGCACAGCCTGTTTGCTGTGTGGCGAAAAGTGACATACTGTCAGGAAAAATCCACGCAAGTTTTACAAAGTATATTTTAACATAGCGGTATGATTTTATCAATAAATTTTCTTTAATATTATGTTTCAAAAAAGTATACAAACACGCTAATTGTAGATTGACAAGATTTTTCTGCTATGGTAAAATGTTATTATGATAATTTATGTTAGGGGAGAAAGCGTAATGACTTTTATAGAGTGGCTCAAAGGCTGTAATGAAGCAGACCCTTTGACTGAAAAGGTTTACATATGTAATGATTATCTCAACGCCGAGAGAATGTTGGAGAACGCAAGCGGTGAAAATATTGTTATAAGGCTTGAAAGATACACAGTCGCAGATCATGCAAAGCATATTATCGAAACCAGTGCCAAGTATATGGACAGCAGGATAATAACACTGTCAAATGCTGAGGGCTGCGAGATAGTAAGACGTATTATTGATGAAAGCGGTATAAGCTATTTCAAAAGCGACGACCATAATGCCTGCATGGAGATATTCAAGACAATATCAGAGCTTAGAATGAACTGTATATGCCCTGATTCATTGTCCTTGGACAGCAGACGTATCAACACGCTAAGAGCGATCTTTCAAGCGTATGAAAATAAGCTTTCAGACAGCAAACTATATGACAGTGCAAAGCTCATAAGCATTGCCAGCGGTCTTATAAAGGCTGGTAAGGCAGACGTGAACAGCGTTCATTTTGCATATGACAAAGAAATAGAAGCTGACAAGCTGACAGCGGAGTATATAGGGCTTTTGCCTGATCCTGCGGTGATAGATAACATGGCTGATATGAGCAATGAGCAGTATCAGAATGGTCTGAGAAAATTAGCACAAAAGGCGGAGCTTTGGAGAAATTATGGCGTAACAAACGAGGTGGAGAGAACTGTTCTACATATCGTGAACAGTGGTTACGAGCTTTGCGATACCGCTGTGCTGTGTCCAGATGATGAGTATATGGACTTGCTAATGAATATGTGCGATCAATACAAGGTCCCCGTGGAATTTCCTGAGGGCATTTCATGCAGACACAGTGACGTTGTTGCTTTTTTCAGGGCAATGCTCAAATGGTGCAAAAATGACTATAGATTTGACCTATTCAGAGATGTAATGCTTTCGCCTGTTTTCAAATATGAGGAGGACGTAGAAGACGGCAAGACCAAAAGCAAGGGCAGGATATTCCTTGAAGCACAGAACTCAGGAAACGGCTGGGGCATTGAATGGTATAGCACAAGGGATAGTAAGATGTTCAAGGATTTTAATGAGGTCTTTAAAAAAGAGAATGTCAGCGCAAAAGAGTTTTACGGTGGCGTGCTGAACTTGGTGAATGAGTATGTGAGAGGTACAAACGCTGAGCAGAGAAGTTCTATATCAAGCGTTAAGGACGCTTTGATAGGCAGATATAGATTTTATGCAGACTATGACAAGAGTCTTAGCTTGCAGGAAGCAATGACTGAGATCACCGACATTGCAGAGAACGCAAGGTATTCTTTGCCTGCATCAAAAGGTGCTGTTACCTGCTGTCTTATGGGGCGGTATTCTGCGCTTTTCATGAAAAACATATATGTTCTTGGTCTGACAACAGGAAGATTTCCTGTCATGCAGGACGAGTCACCTGTGCTTAACGATAAGGAGAGAGAACAGCTTTTCGGCAACCGTGACCATTGTTCTGACGCTATCGAGCGCAGAAAGCTCACTGACCTTGTGAGAACTGTTCTCATGGCTGAGAGAGCAAACCTTGTTGTAAGCTGTAGTGTTTATGATACCGTAGAAATAAGAGCGCAAAGCCCGTCGGCAGTGTATACTGTTATTGCGGCTGAAAAGGGCATTGATGTAAACAAAATAGAAGTATATGATTATCTTTCCGACAGACGCAAGGTTAGCGTGCGTTCTGAGATATCATTAAACAGTGCTTTTCTTAACAAGGCAGAAAGAATCGGGCTTCATTATGACGGCGCAAAGCAAAGCGAAAGCCTTACGGAGTATCTTGATAAGCAAAGAAAAAGCCGTATAGATATATTGCGTGAAATGTGCGAAAATAAACATTTTATCATTTCTGCCACAAGCCTTTCGACTATGCTTCAGTGTCCGCTGAGGTTTTTCTATGAGCGTATTGCCCATGTTGAAAAGCCGCAGGAGGTGGATATAGACCGCAGTGCATGGCTCAAAGGCAATGTCAAGGGAATGTATATACATGAGATAATGGAGAATTATGCCAAGACTGTGCTTAAAGGCAAAGGTGCAAATGAGGTGTCTGAAATTGTTGACAAGGCGGTGCTTGATGAGATATTCGAGAGCGTTTCTAAAAACTATCTCCGTAACTATCCCCCTGTGGATATGGCTGTTGCGCAGAGGGAGAGAAATGAATATTACACCTGTGTCAAAGCTTATCTTGACGAACTGCACGGCGATATACACTCAGGCAAACGTGAGGTCGTTGAGGCCGAATATCCATTTGTCGGCGATGTGAAAATAGGCAAATATACAGTCACCATAAGGGGTAGGATAGACCGCCTTGACAAGATAATAGACGGCGCAAATGTGTCATATCAGATAGTTGACTACAAGACGGAGGATATCAAAAAATTCAGGGAGAAGCTTCCAGAAGACCCACAGGATCATATTTATGCACTTGCGCTTGAAAAAGGTCTTACGCCTGTGGGAGAAGTGAGCGAAAGTGATATCGTTTCCGCAGATTATGTTTTCATTCTTGAAAAAGGAAATTGCCATGTAGTTAACAATAAGGATAATTCTGGAATCGAAAACATGATAACAATGACATTTAAGAAAATAGTAGAAGAGGGCTTTAAAAAGTGTATTGTGAATAAGAATGATAAAATTACTCCATGCACGTTTTGTCCTGCTTATGAAGAAGTTTGCTCAGGGGGTGCAACAGAATGAGTGAAGAACAGATAAGAAGCTATATAATAGACAAAGACAGTTACGATAAGAATATCCTTGTTGAAGCAGGCGCAGGTGCAGGTAAGACAAGGCTTATAATACAGCGTGTTATAGGTCAGATAGGTGCAGGTATACCTGTTGAAAAGATAGTCCTTATAACTTTCACCAACGCTGCTGCAAACGAGCTGTATGAGAGGATACAGGCAGGGCTTACGGAGAATATCGCAAAATGCAGCGGTGAGGAAAAGAAGCTGTATGAGAACGCTGTTATGAATTTACAGCGCATGAAGATAAGCACTATACACAGCTTTTGTTTGAGTATGCTGTCAGAACAGCCTTTTGAAGCTGACCTGCATTTGGGATTAAAACTTGCCGAGGACGGTGAAACAAAGCAGGCACAGGCTGACTTTTTCGAGAGATATTACCGCACAAATGGTGCGAACATGGAAGATTTCGGCTTTCTGAACAGCAATCAATATAAGCTCAGAGACAGCCGTGTGAAAAACTTTCTTATGGAAACATTTCTTGAGTGTGCTGAATACAGAGATGTTGAGTTTGTTAGGGATAAAAGCTATGACAGTGTGACATTTGACACCATAAATAAGCTTGCCTATAAAGAAATGTGTAACTATAGGAATAGTCTTGTGCGTGCATTCTATAATGGTGCTTTGGGTGGAAAATACGAAGATATAGCAGGTTTTCTTGTTGATGATGTGACGAAGAAATTACCTGATGATATGAAGACCTATGACCCAAAGTATAATTATGTGAAAGTTTGCGCTAATCTTAAAGCTTGCAAAAAGTTCCTTGAGCCTTTTAATAAGACGAAAATTAAGAAAGATCATCCAAAGAGCAATGAGAACATGGCCATTTTCAGCCCAAGTGGGTTTGATAATGTAAAGAAAGAAAATGCACTGTATGCCCTCAACAAGACGGCAACGTATATAGAGCAGGCTGTAAAGGCCTATCAGGAGAGTGAAGACGGGGAGAGCGTTTCAAATGATGGGCTTTTGTATCACACTCACGAGCTTCTCAAAAACAGCAGTGAGGCAAGAGCGTTTTTCAAAGACAAGTATTCCTGCATTTATATCGACGAGTTTCAGGACACTGACGTTATGCAAACTGAGCTTCTGCTGTATCTTTGTGCAGACGACAGCAAGCTTATAGCAGGCGGTGATATATGGCAATGCCCACTCCGTGATGGTGCGCTGTTTGCGGTGGGCGACCCTAAACAGTCTATCTACGGCTTCCGTGACGCTGATATCAGGCTTTATAACAAAATGAAAGCCAAATTCCAGAACAATAACGAAAAAACTGCGAGTTTTTCTCACTTGATTACAACTTCCGCTCTGATGAGCAGCTTATAGCTTGGGTAAATGAAAAGTTCCAGCCTGAAATAAACGGCAAATATGGTATGACATACAGCGATATGATATCAAAGGCTGATAAGCCTGCGGCTGTTTCCGACGACGTTATCAGAGGGGCATATTTTGTCAAAGATCCGGGTGCTGAAAGCGTGGCTAAGATAATTTCAGACCTAGTGAAGGTTGGAAAGATATTCGACAAGGGTGTGGAAAGACCTATAAAATACAGTGATTTTCTTCTGCTTCTTTGGAACACAACTCAAATGGAGTTTTATTCAATGGTCTTGACAAATCGTGGCATACCATATACAATGTGGGGCAAACGTCCTCAGAAAAACAGTCTGGTGCTGAAAAGATTTATTGCTCTTGCAGAGTTCGTTTTTGAAAGCTACAGCCCTACCGCAAAGGAAAAGGCTTATTCTATCCTTTGGAGATGTAGGCCTGACAGCATCGATTTTGAAGACGCTGTAATTGACGTAGACGATTATGAACAAAACTGTGAAAGCAATGACGCCACGCTTGTTGCAGTAAAGGCGTCTGCCGATACTGTCAATGAGCCTATAGCGAAGCTATATAAGATACTCGATTTTCCTGAGCTTCTTTTTGATAATACCAGCAACAGAGAATATGAGCTTTCAAATCTTATCTATCTTATTGAAAAGTGGGAAAAGCAGGATTTTGCAGGAAACGGCGAGCTTATAGACATGATGAAAAACGAGCTTTCTGTGCTGAAAGAAAAAGAGCTTATCCTTGACAGCAGTGAGCAGAACTGCGTAAGGCTCATGAATCTTCACAAGGCAAAGGGTCTTGAGGGAAATATCGTTATTATGGCGGAGGCTAAAAATCATAAATTCAGCGGTGGAAAGTACACCGACCTTGTGGCTAAAAGACAGGTCTATGTACCTTTGAAAACAAGCGATTATTCATATATGGACTATCTGACATTCTACCCTAATGAGAGGAAGCAGGCAGAGGATAAATATTTTGGCGAACAGCTCAGGCTTGAATATGTTGCGGCCACAAGAGCAAAGCAGGCTTTTATATTTGTGTATACTTTTGAACGGAAAAAACCTGTGATCGACAAACTTATAATGAGCAAAATAGGCAGAGAACTGCCGCAGATAAACAATGCCACAGCGCAAAGTGCTGTGCAGGCGGCGCAGATAAACGTCAAGGATATATTCGACGAGGTGAACAACAGCCGAAATGCTTTTGATGAAAGCGTTAAAAAGCTCAGTGAGAAATATGTTAGCAAAATCACTCCTAGCCACCTTGAGGACGGCAAAAAAGTCACTGCACCAAGTGGAGTGGAGAAACTGTCTTACAAACGTCCAAAGGGCATAGATATCGGTCATATGGTACATCGTGCCTTTGAGCTTGCGGTGAATATGCGTGGAAAGCTGTTTCCGTATAACGAAACGCCACAGCAAAAAGAGCTAATTCAGAAGATTGTCAGCAGAGCGTATCTCGACTTTGAGGACGAGTGTAGCTCGCAGGCTTCTGAGAGCTTTTATAAGGACTATATCAACTATCAGCTTCACAGCTTTTTGAAAGATAAGGATATCGAAAAATTGCTCAAAACTGCGCAGGCGGTGTATACAGAGCTTCCATTCTACAGTACGGACGGCAATGAATACAGCAACGGAGTTATGGATCTTGTGCTTAAAATGTCAGACAAAAGCTTTATCATAATCGACTATAAGACCAACATACAGGAAGAAGCCGACAGAAAGCTTTTTGAGGAGAGAATTTTAAAGACATATCGTTCACAGCTTGATTTTTATGAAAAGATACTCAGAAAAATGCTTTCGCTCAGTGAGGAAACTAAGGTGGAGTGCCATATTTACTTTATGAATGACGATAAATATATGAACAACTAGAGCAAAGTCGCTTAAAATATGAATGAGTTAATATTGTGAATAATATTGTAATTTGTATCGTTCGGTTGACAATGCGATTGAGGTGTGGTATAATAAATCAGCTAATAATGTCGAAAAAAGTAAAAAAAGCAACAATAAGTCTGCACTAAGCGTAAGGAGAACGTGAATATGGACGTGTACAAATTATGGACCTGCGATGATAACAGCGAAAGCCAACTGAGTTCTACCTCATCGGAGATAGAAAAGGAAATTGACGTTCTCAGGAAAACTTTTGATTTTGTCAGGCTTCTGAAAGCGGACGGTCCTCATGGAGTGAGCGGCTGCGTTGAAAATCCATGTCAGTGTTTTTCTTTTTGGAAAGTGGACGAGCCTTGTGAAAACTGTATATCCTTAAAAACTTTTATTGATAAAAAGCCGAGAACTAAGCTTGAATTTATGGGAACTGACATTTATCAGGTCTTTTCAAAGTATGTTCAGGTTGACGGAGAGCCGTATGTTATGGAGCTTATCAAAAAGCTTGATGAGGACTCTCTGCTGGGTGTTCAGGACAGAGAAAAGATAATGAATAAGCTGTCAAAATATCATAAGGCAATGTATACTGATGCATTGACAGGTGCGAGCAACAGGAGATATTTTGAAGATAAGCTTAAAAAGTCCCATGTGCCTGCGGGCGTTGCGATGATAGATCTTGACGACTTCAAGGTTTATAACGATACATGCGGTCATGACGCAGGAGATATGGTGCTTGTGACAGTGGTTGATGTTATAAGGCGCTGTATTAGAAAATCTGATGTGCTTGTGCGTTATGGTGGCGACGAGTTTTTGCTTGTCATGCCTGATATTCAGGAGGACGATTTTGCCCATAAGCTCAGGAAGATAAAACGAAATATCCATGCGGCAACTGTGCCAGGGTATTCAAATATACGTCTGTCAGCAAGCGTCGGCGGCGTTTTCTCTGATGGCGATAGCCTTGACGAAGCTGTCAGCAAGGCTGATAAGCTTATGTATCAGGCAAAGACAAAGAAAGATACAGTTGTCACAGATGGTCACGAAAGTGTTGTCGGTGAGCCTCAAAAGCAGGAGATACTTATTGTTGACGATTCAAATATAAACAGAGAGATACTCTCTGAAATGCTTGGCAATGAATATATCATACATGAGGCGGCAAGCGGCGAGGAGTGTATTGACCTGCTTAATCAGTATGGCACTGGAATTTCACTTGTGCTTTTAGATATAATCATGCCCGAAATGGACGGATTTGAAGTCCTTGACTATATGGCGGAACATCATTGGATAGATGATATCCCTGTTATAATGATATCAAGCGAGGATTCTGCGTCTTCTATAAGAAAAGCATATGAGTTTGGCGTTTCTGATTATATCAGCAGACCATTTGATTCACGCGTTGTGTATCAGCGTGTGTTCAATACCATTAAGCTTTATGCAAAACAGCGCAGACTTATTTCCCTTGTCAGCGACCAGATGTACGAAAAAGATAAAAACAACCGTATGATGATAAGTATACTCAGCCAGATAGTAGAGTTCAGAAACGGCGAGAGTGGAAGCCATGTGGTGAACATAAAGCGCATAACGGAGCTGCTTTTAGATAGGCTTCCTATGCGCACCAACAAGTATACTGTCAGCGGCACTGAGCAGCTTCTCATACCAATGGCTGCGGCACTCCATGATATCGGCAAGATAGGCATTGACGATAAGATACTCAATAAGCCCGGCAGGCTAACAAAAGAGGAGTTTGAGATAATGAAAACTCACTCCGCTATCGGAGCGCATATGCTTGAAAGTCTTGAGCAGTTCCGTGACGAGCCACTTTTGAAGATAGCCCATGACATATGCAGGTGGCACCATGAGCGTTATGACGGCAAGGGCTATCCCGACGGACTAAAAGGCGACGAGATACCGATATCGGCTCAGATAGTTTCTGTCGCCGACGTTTATGACGCACTTGTCAGCGAGCGAGTTTACAAAAAGGCGTATTCTCATGAAAAGGCTATGGCATTGATACTTAACGGAGAGTGCGGCACATTCAACCCTGTGCTTGTCGAATGTCTTAAAGATATTCAGAACGAGCTTGCAAAGGGCGTAGAATAAGAGATGATATTATTTGTAAGGAGTGTCCTGATGACTACTAGAGAATTTTATGAAACCATTGGCGCAAGTTATGACAACGTTCTGGTACGTTTCGGCAGTGAGAAAATGATAACAAAGTTTGCAAAAAGATTTGCTGATGATACAACTTTTCAGGATATGTGCAAGGCTTTAGAGGAGAAAAACGCCAAGGAAGCTTTCCGTATGGCTCACACCCTCAAAGGCATTTGCAGCAATCTTGGCTTTGATGAGCTTTACAAGGCGAGTTATGACCTTACAGAGGATCTTAGGGACGGTGAGCTGTCAGGCTATGAGCAGGATTATGAAAATGTCTGCGAAAAATATAAGATAGTTTATGACAATGTGACAAAAATAGATAACTGAGTTTTGATCGATAGTCTGTCAGACTGTCGGTTTTATGGTGAGGAGGAGCTTCCACCACATGAGCTTAGAATGATGTCTGCGTTCAATGCGAAGATAGCAAACTTCAATCGCAAAACTATCAATGGCAGACAGCGTTTCAGAATGAAATATTTAATTCGCTCCAGAAAATAGCAAAGCACCCGTATCATGTGCGATACGGGTGCTTTTTATCAGAAGCCTTGTTCTTTAAGCTCTTTTACTATATCTACATAAAATTCTCTCACGTCAAAATCCTTGATGTTCTCCCTGAAAAGGTCGATAACGTCGCCATGAGAAATGCCACGCTTACCCTTGTGTTCTATCATCTTGGAGTTTTCACCATAAAGTCCCGACTCAACTGTTACTAGCCCGTCATTGCCCTTGCCGTATGGCTTGTTGAGCAGATAGCCGATATTTAACGGAAAACCTGCGGAACGTATGCTGTTCATTTTGCTCATCACGGAGCGGTAGTAAACCAACTGGCTGTCGGGGGTGCTTGCGTTAAGCTCAGAGCAGTTTTTGTAAGTCAGGTCATAAACGCCATCTAAAAAGCTTGGGTCTTTGTCACCCAGAGCAGTGAAAAGCTTGTTGTATTTTCTATCAACAAAGCTCTGTATGCTCTCAGGAATCTTTCCAAGAAGCATATCAACGAATTTACAGCCATAGTGTGGCGTGTTTATGGTGGTAAGAGTTGCCACGTATTTGTCCATGCCGAGGTGAGAGATAGCGTATCTCGAGTCAAGCCCGCCTTTTGAGTGTGCGATTATGTTGACCTTTTCTGCGCCAGTTTCTGCAATGACTTCTTTTATCCTTTCAGCTACCTCAGTGGCACTGACGGATACTTTGTTGGCGGACTGTTGCTTGCCGTAATAGACCTCTGCGCCATTTCTAATAAGTTCATTAGGTACCCTGCCCCAATAGTTTATTACCTGCCAATCACGGAAGAATATGCCATGCACCATAAGTATAGGATACTTTGTCTTGCATATCTCGTTCTCTTTTCGTGCAGCGTCAAGGTCAAGCTTTGCCTGCTCGAAGTAGTATTCACTTCTTGCTGCCTTGTAGAATTTTCTGAACACGATGCAGTTCACAAGAGGTATGTACCATGTAAACAGCAAAAGAATATACCACGATATTTTTATCTGACGTGCAGAAATAGCTATCCTTATGATGCCGCTCAGACACAAAAGCGTTGTTATAGCATAAGCGCAAAGTGCATTTGCAAGAAGCCGCCAACCGTTTAGCTTTGTAAAGCAAAGCGCTATCACTATTATAAGCTGTATAACGCTTTGCAAAACACCGCAGCCAAGTACAAACGCTCCGGAATCAAGCCGTCGGATTTTTCCATGAGAACCTTTGCGTCCATGTGATTTGAACATGAAAACCAAGGTGTATAGTGTCAAAAGTATGATGATAAGCGTTTTGAGCAGAGAATTTATGTCAATAAGTTTACACAGTGCAGGTGCGTTTGCTAGCAGAAGCACCGGTATAGAAAGAAAAGTTCCCCTTATTTTTTTCATTTTTTTACCCCTTAAAGATTATTTTTCAGTTTTACGTGTCTAATATCGTTTCCCACAAACATAATAGGCATGAAACAGCCTGTGAGCCTCGAAACTATACGCTCATTATATTTTGCATTGTATTCGTCATTGGTGAGATTGGTAGAGATTATCGTTGGCCTGCCAAGGTTGATACGCTCGTTGATTATTTCATAGATCACAGAATCGGTAAAGCTCGTTTGAAATTCTGAGCCGAGGTCGTCAAGGATAACAAGGTCGGCATTCTCTATGATGTCAAGTGTCTGACCAGTAGCTCTGCCGAAATGCTCGTCCTCTATCTGTCTGAGAAGCTTCAGCAGAGAGGCGAAAATGACACTGTAGCCCTTTTGTATAAGTTCATTTGCAATGCAGGCTGAAAGAAAAGTCTTGCCAAGACCTGTTTTGCCAATGAAAAACAGTGATGGAGAGTTTTCATGAAATTTGTCAGCATATGCACGGCAGTTTGAATACACCGTTCTCATTTTCTCTCTTGGTGACATTCCGTTACCGTCGCTTTCAGGATAAAATTCTATTCTGAATTCAGAGAAATCGTGGAGCTGGATACTGCAATTCTCGTTAAGCTCCTCAGTGGTGTATTTTTTCAGCAAGTCGGTGAAGCACTGGCACTTCACTCCGTCACGATAGCCATAATCACAGCATTTAGGACAGTAATAGTGATAATCAAGGTAGTCTTCAGGATAACCTCCCATTTTAAGCAGACCTTTAATGGCACGTTTAGTATTGGCATTGTTTTGACGCATTTTTTGTATATATTCTCTTCCATGAGCATTTTTGCCTACTATGCCCTTCATGAGTTCACAGTTATTTGCTTTTAGTGATCTTGTAAGAACCTCTATTTCAGGAAGTCGCTGTGCTATCTCCTGAGCGTGGACCTCATGCTCGTTCATGACAGCTTCACGCCGTCTTTTAAGTTCATTTTCAGCCTTGTCATATGCGGTTATTGAATATTTCATTTTCTACTCCTTATCATAGCTTTCCTGATTTTTCTAGATCAAAATTCATTGCGAATTTTTCAAAATCATCAAGATCATAGGAAGTTTGCTTATTTGTATTCTTATTAGTATTCTTATTTTTCTTGGAGGTGTGGTACTTTTCGTCCTCATGTGTGACCTGTTCAGGGGTAGTGATGCTCTTGCCAGCCCAGTTTGACAGTATAGTGTCTATATATTTGTAATTCAGTTTGTTGGTATTGTCAACGCACTTGTTATAGGCTATCTCCAGCATTTCAACAGTGAAGCCCATTGTTCGCCACTTTTCTATAAACTCGAGCTGCTGCTTTGACGGCTTTGCTGTCTGTCCGAAAATTTTCAGTACCTTGAATTCATACTTTTTTATGTTGGAAAGCCTAATTATTTCTTGTTCAATTTGTTGATAAGTACAGATGTCTTGTTCAAACCACCCTCGCATTACTGTCACAAGGTAAGACACGTTGTGCTTTTCAAGTGACACACAGTATTCTGCGGCCAAGAGAATAGATGCAGCATCAAATCGGTAATATTCATAAAGAGCAAGAAGTTCCCCTTGCTCAGTTCCATTGATAGTGCGTTGTAAAACGGTTTGTATCTCGTCAAAGAGATGTGCAAGGTTAGAGTCCTTCTGCTGTTTTTCCAATATCTCAGAATTTTTATATCTTATGCACAGCTTGTTTGAAACGCTCTGACGTTTCGGGGCAACTGCCTCCACTTTTGAAACAGGTTCGGCCTTTGTTTCAGGCTCTGAAACAGGTGTAGAAACGGCTTTGACCTGTGCAGGCTTTGCCGTATCACTGCGTTCTGTGGTGATGACGCCCAGTGATACCCAGTGTGTCACAGCGTCAATGACAGTGTTCTCAGAAAGCCCTGACTTTTCCGCAAGCTTTGCACTGTCACATTCACGTTCCGTTGAACAGAGTATGCAGAGAAGTACCTTTACAAAGTCGCCATCACTTAATTTTATGTATTTATCGACCACTTTAGACGGCACTGAAAAACTGCTCCCCCAGCGGTCGCAATCAAAAGTATATTTCATTATGTATCCTCACAAATATGATTAAAACTATCCAAGATAATTATATCACATAATCTGAGCATTTGCAACAAAAATTGTGCATTTGACTTATGGCAATTAAAATGCTATAATAGGCTAATACCAAAGAAACGGAGAGATAAAAATGATAAGAAAATTTGTGCCTGAGGACAGGAAAGATTATATCAGATTTTCCACTGAGTTCTATAATTCTTCTGCAGTGGACAAGCCTGTTCCAAGAGAGCATTTTGAGCAGGGCTTCGATGAAATGATGAGGTCTGACGTGTATGTGCAGGGTTATATGCTCGTTTGTGACGGCAATAATGTTGGCTACTGTGTTACAATGAAAACATATTCAGTTGAAGCAGGCGGTATTACTATATGGATAGACGAGCTTTTTGTGCTGGAGGAATACCGCTCAAAAGGTCTAGGCAGGGAGCTTTTTAAGTATATTGAGGAAAATGGCGACAAAAAGCTCCGCCGTATCCGACTTGAAGTCGAGCTTGAAAACGGCAGAGCCATATCACTTTATAAGAAAATGGGCTTTGAGCCTGCGCCTTACGACGGAATGTGGAAAACTATTTTATAGTCCTTTCGTGAATTTCCCTTGAAATGCTGTCGCAAACCTTATTAAGTGCGGCGTGGTCCATTGCGGCGATATAATACTTTTCTATCTCGTCATGGACTTTCTTGGCTTTCTTGATGCCTGAATACACTTCCTCTGCAAGGTCGGAGGCGGTGACTTTATCTAATCTCAGTCTTGTTTTCAGGGCTGAGATCTTTTTCTTGTCATAAAATCTGCCCATGTTGATAGCTTTTTCAAAGCCGTCAAGCTTGCTTATAGGGGAATTTATCACAAATGCGATGCCAGCCTCCGGGATTAGCAAATGCTCGTAAAGGGTGTTGCCAAATAGGATAGCAGGGCAGAGGATAACATCATAACCTCGCTTTATAGCCTGCTGCGCCATGAGGGTGACGAACTTGTGGGAAGCAGCATAATAATCATCGTTCATGGCGAACACGTCAAGGTAGCTGTCAAGAGTGGCAAGCTGCGTCATACAGCCGTATTCCGTCAAAGCGGTCAACTGTCTAAGATCAGTTTTGCCGCTGCCAGAGCCTTTTTTGTTTAGAAGACGTTTTGCTGATCGTTCTGTGAAGCTTTTCAGCTTTTCCTCCAGCAGACAGCCTTCACCGCAATTGTAGGTATCAAAGCAAACGTTAGACAGGGCAGTGGTAAACCTTTTGCTTCTTGCCAAAAGCGACTTGTTTTTGTCTGTGACCTCGATTATTTCAGATCTGAAGGCCTTCAGCTTTTCTTCGTCCCAATACTCTCCTAAGTTGATTATTTTCTGACAAACTCCTGGATATGAACATTCCATAACATGTGGCGCTGTGCCGTCGCAGATTATGGCCTTTGATGTATGCAGAACGATTGCATCAAGGGAAGCAGGGTCAGAGGAGCAATAAAATCTAGTGACGTCCTCTGTCGGTTCAAACTCGGCGGCTATCTTTTTCATAAGTGAAGATTTTCCCGTGCCTGCACCTCCTTTGAGTATGAATGTGAAATACTCCTTATCAGCCATTATCTTGCCAAATTCCGTGGAAAAACCATTCTGCGTCATTGCACCCAAAAAATACTTTTCTGACATAAATTACCCTCCATATCTCAAACGCATTAGATCTGTGTGACTGCGTTTGCATTTTCATTTTTATAATATGTCAGAAAAAGCATGATTGTTCAAAAAAATTAGGTAGACAAAAAAAGCTTGATAAAAGTAAAAAAACTTTCATTGCATGACGTTGCAACTTGACATTGTAATAACGACTTTATCTTTCCTGCCTGTAACAGGATACAAAACACCGTCCGCTTTATGCAGTGCCTTTTTTACTATTGCAGAACTTTTCATTATGTTCCGCCTTTCTTATCTATCTTACTTCTGCGGTATCATACAGCTAGTTATGACTAACTCGTGAACTTTTATGATAGCACAACAAGGTGGAAATGTCAATAGAATTGGGGCGATGGAAGGCGGTAAGGACAGAAAAATACCGATACAGAGGGGGCTGTATCGGTGGAATATATGGGTAAAGCTTAGTCTGGAAATTCAAGAGATCTTGTACATATCATTTTTGTAGAACATTATTGAATCGTTTTTTTCAGAGTGCCTTAGAACGGTAAGGACATTATAAACATCTGGAAATGGCGAAATCATACCCATACACGCCATACCAAAATTCAATCCATTAAATACTCTAAATTCGGCAGGACTAATTAAAAATAATATAAAAGGAACCACCCCAAGAACAAAAGGCAGCAGACACATCAATATAAACCTATCTCGTTTTAATGGATATGATGCTAATGCCACAAATGTTGTCTTTCCTTTAATTCTTCCTATTGTTACATCTGCGTCCTTAGGATAAACGATTCCGTGTAACCACTCGTGAATTATCAACAATAAAAAGCCTAAAGCAAATCCCACCAGAATAAATATTGGAGAGATCACGACCACCTTGCACACAATGGTTTTACCAAGCATAGCGGCAAAAAGTAAAACACATAGAATTACAGCTATCGGCAACGCTTTTTTCATCAGTTCATCGACGCTCTTAGGCGTTTCTATCTTTATTGCATTATCGGGTAAGTTTCCTGTTTGATATTTATTTATATCTTTTATTGACCACACAATTTTTATCATATTACATACCTTTGTTTATCTAATCTCGATTTATCGTCTAACTATATCGTATTATTCATTATACCACACCATATGCCCCAAAGTCAAGCAAACTATTCGATCCGATATAGTTTGAAACTATATCTATCCCACAGAAATAAATATTTTACTATCGCCTTTTTTCGTGCTATACTAAATACCAGCAAACCAATAGGAAATAAACTATAGTAAAATGAAAGAGGTAATAAAAATGAGCAATAATATCAAAGCACCGTGCCGCTACGATTTTGTGGGCAGCTTTCTCAGACCTGACTATCTGAAAAAGGCAAGAGCAGATTTTGAAAAGGGCGCTATCACAGTCCAGCAGCTTAAAGAGGTAGAGGATAAGGCTATCCTTGATCTCGTTGCAAAGCAGAAAAAGGCTGGTTATCATATCATCACTGACGGAGAGTTTCGCAGAGCAACATGGCATCTTGACTTTATGTGGGGCTTCAACGGAGTTGGCCACAGCAAGACACAGACAGGTCTGCCATTCCATGGCGAGGCCGCAATGATAGACGATACATATCTCACAGGCAAGGTATCAGTTGGCGACCACCCATTTGTTGAGCATTTTAAATTTGTTAAGGCTCTCGAGGACGAGAACACAGTCGCAAAGCAGACTATCCCTGCACCTGCACAGTTTCTTGAGCAGATGATAATGCCTTTCGCACTGGAGAACACAAAGAAGTATTATAACGATACAGAAGAGCTTGTTCAGGATATCGCAAAGGGCTACAGAAAAGTCATCGCTGATCTTTACGCAGCAGGTTGCCGCAACATTCAGTTTGACGATTGCTCATGGGGCATGATAGTTGACCCTAATGCAAAGGCTATTTTTGGAGTTGACGACGCAGGACTTGAGGATATAAAAAGACTTCTGCTGAGAATAAACAACCTTGCTATCGAGGGCAAGCCTGAGGATCTTGTTATCACAACTCACGTTTGCCGTGGTAACTTCCACTCAACATATGCAAGCAGCGGTGCTTATGACAGCGTTGCAGAAACACTTTTCGCAGGTGAAAACGTAAGCGCATATTATCTTGAATTTGATGATGAGCGTTCAGGTGGCTTTGAACCTTTGAAAGCAGTAAGCGGCGACAAGAAGGTAGTCCTCGGACTTATCACATCAAAGAAGCCTGAGCTTGAGGACAAGCAGGCTGTTATCGACCGTATCCACGAGGCTGCAAAGTACATCTCACTTGACAGACTTTGCCTTAGCCCACAGTGCGGCTTCGCTTCCTGCGAGATAGGCAACAAGCTCACAGAGGAAGAACAGTGGGCAAAGCTTGCTCTTGTTAAGGAGATCGCCGAAGAAGTTTGGGGATAACCAACAGATTTAACATATATCCCGAGGGATACTCAATATTCTTGATAAAAAATGACTCGCGTCAAAACATATCCAACTTCTTAACAGATCATACGAGTGCAGAGAAAAGGACAAATAAAAAAGTAGGGAGCGTTTCCAAATCGGTAGCGCTCCCTATAATATTATTTGTGGCTCTTAGGTTTCTGTTTTAAAATCTCTTGGATCTCTGCAAGATGTTTGGCCGTAAAGGTAATTAATTCTGTATAATGAAACTTGACACATACAAATAAAATGTGTCAAGTGATATTGACAAAACCATGGTGAGGGAAGTGATGTGATTTTTCTCAAATATGTTGATCCGATTTTCTTTTTGTATTTTCCATTGTCAATTCTGAAAAAATGTGCTATAATCATACTGATAATCAGCTGCATTGGCGGAGAATGGAGGAAAATATCTTGTGTTTTACAGTAATATTGGCGGATGATGAGCCACAGATTTTAGAAGGAATTCGGGATTCTGTGGAGTGGGAAACACTGGGGTTTCGTGTCATTGCAACAGCACTGAACGGAAATGAGCTTCTGGAACAGACGGAAACGCTTCGTCCTGATTTGGTAATCAGCGACATTAAAATGCCGTTTCTGGACGGATTGGAAGTGGCGAGAATCCTGCATGAGAACATGATGCATATCAAAATTGTCCTTTTTTCCGGCTGGGACGATTTTGAATATGCACAGCTTGCCATTCGGTATGGGGTATCGGAATATGTGCTGAAACCCATCGACTTTCAGGAGATGCAAAACCTGCTGAAAAAAATCCACAGAGAATTAGAAACGGAGTTGGAACAGCGTCAAAATCAGGAGCGTTTTGCGGAAATTTATCAAAAGAGCCTGCCATTGTTGCAGGAGCAGTTTCTAATACAGCTGGTCAGAGGCTCACTTACCCCAGAACAGATGCAGCGGCAGCAAAAAAATCTGTCGGTTTCGCTGGATGCCAATCATTTTTGTGTGGTCATTATGAAGATCACGGAGGAAAGCGATGATTATCTGTCGCAGTTTTCCGTGGCAGAATCCGTCAATGAGATGCTGCAGCAGGTTTGTCCCTTTCGGACATTTCGTTATCTGGACAAGATCATTTATCTGTTGCTGCTCTCTGCACCGTTGGAAATGATACGGATTCAGAAAGCACTGAACGAAGCCTCTCATATTTCCAAGCACTATAACCAAGTGGCATTTTCCTGCGGCATCGGCAGCATCTGTGAAAAGCTAGAAGAGTTGCCAGCTTCGTTTTCACAGGCAATGGAGGCGTTGGAATACAGCGTGGTGTCCGCAGAAGAGTCTGTGACCTCTTATCAGGATGTGGAATTGTACGAAAACCACGTGTACACCTCTATATCCACAGAGGAACTGGAAATGGCGATCAAGCTGGAAGATCAGGAAAAAGTGCAGAAAGAAGTGGAAAAGCTGGTGACACAACTGGAAGAGAGCCACTATAATTTCAATGCTTACCAGTCAGCAATTCTGGAGATCATCTTTTCCATCTCCGGCATTTTTCGCCAGTATCACATGATGGACGACGAAATATTCGCCGATGCCAAGCGTATGACCATGAAGGTCCTGTCCCTGGAAACGGGAGAGCAGCTGAACGCATGGCTGCTGAATTACTGCGACTATATCATTTATGCGATTCACCAGAGGAAGGTGGATCGGAACAGCATCCTTGCACAAAAGGCCATGGAATATGTCCAGCAGCATTACGGCAATGCGGAGTTGTCCGTGGACGAGGTGTGTGCCTATCTGCATGTCAGTACATCTCACTTTTCCAACATCTTCCGCAAAGAAACCGGCATGAGTTTTCTGGCGTTCCTGACGAAGAAGCGAGTGGACGAGGCAGTTCGCCTGCTGAAGACAACGGACGAAAAAAGCAGAGTGATCGGAGAAATGGTCGGCTATCCGGAACCCAATTATTTCAGCTATGTCTTTAAGAAAAACATGGGCATGTCGCCGGCAAAATTCCGAAAAGAACTGGCAACGGGGAACTAGCATGAAAAAGATATTGCAATTGTTGCACCGGAAGATTGACGGAAAGAGCATTCGTCTGATTTTTACTGCCCTGTTTTTCCTGACCGTCAGTCTGTTCACTGCACTGATCATCTCCCTTTATTCAGAGTATACCAAGGCACAGATCACCGCTTTTTTGCAGGAGAAAAATACCCAGCAGCTGCGGCGTATGAGTTTCAGTATTGAGGAAGATGTGGACGACACCATTGAGCTTGCCAATACCGCCTATTATCAGATCATCAAGAGCGCTGACCTGCAGGCACTTTTGACGGAACAGACTTTGTCGGATTTCTGCCAGCTTCATGAAAACAAGATTTTGTATGCCGCCATTTATGATATTGACGGGGCGCTGCTCTGGCAGAATGCAGAGAATTATGATACAGAATCGGTGGACAGTGCTGCATGGTTTCAGGCAGCAGAAACTGAAATTGACACCGTCGCATTTGATGTGCCTCATTATATCCAGACAGCAGCAGGATTTCAAAAAGCCATGACCGTTTCCCGCTATGTGGAGCTTCGGGACGGTGGAAAGAGCCGTTCTGGAATTTTGCGGTTTGATGTCTGCATGGACAACATGGAGGCAGAGCTGAACATCTATCCGGCATCACAGACGGATTATTTTTATCTGATGGACAACGAAGAGCATCTGATCTGCTATCCCTTTGAGAAACGACTGAAGAGCGGTGTGCGAACCGAATGGACGCTGCATGCACCGAAAAATCAGGTGGTTTTGCAGGACAAAAAGGAGTGGCTGCTCCAGCAGCAAACCATAGGATATACCGGCTGGAAACTGATCTCTGCTGCTTCTTTGACGGAAGAACTGCAAAACAACACGCAGCTCAGAACCGGAATCGCAGTCATTGTTCTGCTGATGGCGGTGGTTTCTGTGATATTGGACTTTTTGATTCAGCGTCTGATGATCACACCGGTTTTGCGGCTCTCCGAAACCATGAAACGGTTTGGACATGGAGAATTGCAGGTTCGTGCAAAAGCAGAGAGCTGCGGAGAAATCAGAGGACTTTCCGACGGCTTTAATGACATGGCGGAAAAGACGAATCAGCTGATGGAACGAGTGCGGAAAGAGGAACGGGAAAAGCAGATTACCGAGCGAAAGCTTCTGCAATCTCAGATCAATCCCCACTTTTTGTATAACACGCTGGATTCCATCATCTGGATGATACAGAGTAAAAAGTATGAGGGTGCCGGAAAAATGGTGTCCATGCTGGCAAAGTTTTTCCGCATCTCTTTGAGTCAGGGAAAGGACATTATCACGCTGAAAAAGGAACTGGAACACGCCGTCAGCTATCTTTCCATTCAAAATGTGCGGTTTCAGGATAAGTTTACATTTACGGTGGATTGGGACGAAAAACTGGCGGACTGCCTGTGTCCCAAGCTGGTGATCCAGCCACTGTTGGAAAATGCAGTCTATCACGGCATGGAGGGCATGTATGAAGACGGGGAGATCCAACTGAAAATCTATGCGGTAAACGAACTGGTGCACATCGATGTGATCGACAACGGCGAGGGTATGACCGAAGCACAGGTGCAGAAGATGATGCAGGGCGATGTGGTGTCCAGCAAGCGTGGCTCCGGAATTGGTGTGAAAAATGTCAATGACCGAATCAAGCTGTATTTCGGTGAGGCATATGGCGTACAGATAATCAGTGCACCGGATGAGGGAACTACGGCACGCATCTATTTTCCCATGAGGAGGCAGGAAGATGAAATTGAAAAATAAGGTGCTCTGGGTCTTTGCAGGAGGGATTCTGCTGGTACTGCTGTTGTTTCTTGAACAGCAGTTCTTTCAAACAAGAAAAAAACAGATCGTCGTGATTTTGTCGGAAGATGCAGTGTCCGATTTCTGTGCGTTTCAGGAGGGCATCTATGACGGTGCAGAGGATTGTGCGGTGTCACTTCGTATCATACACACTCCGGAGCTCTCGGAAAACGCATGGGCGGAATTGCTGTCTGCACAAAAAAAGCAGGGCTGTGACGGTGTTCTGCTGTTCTGTCCGGAACAATACTACACCGGAAGCGAAAAGTTCTATGCCGAAACACTGGAGCAATGCAAGCTCCCTGTTTTCTCTGTCACCTATGCACCTGCATTTTTCCACGGTGCTTATAGCGATGGCATGGAACAGATCTCCGAGATCCTATCCCCGCAAATCCAAGAGGCAGCACAGGGTGCGTTCGAAATTTTCGCAGATACCACGCAGGCAAAGAGTGTGCGAATTGCGGAGTCTGTGGAGCAGTGTCTGAAACAAAATGATGCGGTATATGATCGGGATACCAGTTTTGAAAACGGCTCTAAAACACTGCTGGTCTGCGGAGAAACAGACGACACCAAAGCTTTTTCCCGTGCGGCGGCAGTCATTCAGATCTGCCCCGAACAGCCGGATTATACATTACTGACAAGCGGTGCGGTGGACATGATCGTGACAGAGAATGATTATGGGTTTGGGTATCAGGCAATCGTCTATCTGACAAAGCGTATGCAGCGGAAAAATGTGCCGTTTTCTCCGCCAGAACTGCGTGAGGTCACAAAGGAAAATCTGTTCGATGCCCAACAGGACGCACTGCTGTTTGAATAGGAGAAGTGCCATGAAAAAGAAGAACCTTATTTTCTCTGCGGTAGGCGTTGGACTTCTGGCTGCTGCTATGGTGGGCGGATTTGTCCACTTTCAAAAGCAGCACACTGACCGTTTTTTGAAAGTGGGAATTGCGGTATATGATCTGGAAGACCCCTATATTCAGACATTGACAGATGCTATTCGCAGTCAGTTGAAAGATAAGACCATCGACGGAAGGGAGATCATCTACGATGTTTTTGATGCCTCCGGCAGTGCGGTAACACAGAACACACAGCTTTACGAAATTTTGCAGCAGGAGTATGACGTGATCCTCTGGAATCCGGTTTCGCCCACTAATGTCGTGGGGATACTGGAGGATGCACAGGAACAGGATGTGCCGGTGATTCTGTTCAACCGTGAACCGGCGAAAGCGGATCTGGAGGAGCAGGACAATGTATGGTACGTCGGCACAGAGGCGAAAGAAGCCGGAAATATGCAGGGAGAAATGTTGATTCAGGCTTGGAATACCTGTGAGATGGACAAGAACCGGAACGGCATGCTGGACTATATTCTGGTAGAGGGAGAACAGGCACATACCGATGTCATCAACCGTACCGATGCGTTTCTGCAAACGGCTTCTGCTGCACTTCCTCTGAATCAGCTCCATGTGATCTCCGCGGACTGGGCGAGAACCTCTGCACTGCGGGAGATGCAGAACCTCTCCGCAGAGGAGACAACTGAAGTCGAGGCGGTGATTTGCAGCAATGACAGCATGGCATTGGGTGTCGCAGATTTTTATGCAAAGCAGAAGCTGCCGCTGCCAGTCATCATTGGTATCAATGGGATTCAGGACATGCAGGATGCCATTGATGCCGGGGTGATTTACGGGACGGTAGATCTGAATGTTCCGGAACAGGCAAAAACTATTTTTGCAATCATTCAGGGATATTTCGATGCCGGAGCAGAAATGCCGAAAGAAAAAGTCTGCTATCTTCCGCAATCCCCTTATACGAAATAAAATAAAGCAAACCTTCTTGAATCGTGTTGGAATTTGTATCTTTTGCACAGAATAATGTATTCCTTTTGGAAATGTCCTGTGCTATGATATAGGTGTCAACAAAACAGGGACCCGAACGAAAATAGGTTCCGATTCAAGGAGGTTTTTCTTATGTTAAAAAACAGCACACAACCCGCCGGCGGCGGAAACGTCATGTATCCCGGGAAAGTTCCGGGGAAAGTCAAGTATACATTTGCATTTGGTGCATTGGGCAAGGATATGATCTATGGCATGATCGCAACGTTCTCCATGATCTATTTTACCGACATCATTAAGGTCGCACCGGCATTTATCGGCATCATGTTCTTTTCCGCAAAAATCTGGGACGCCTTCAACGACCTGTTTATGGGAATGCTGGTGGATAACACCAGAAGCCGTTTCGGAAAGTTTATCCCGTGGCTGACGGTCGGAACACTGATCAACGCATTTGTTTTTATCATTTTGTTCACCGACTTCCATCTGAGCGGCATCGGACTTTGCGTATTTGCTGCCGTTGCCTATGTCCTCTGGGGCATGACCTATACTATTATGGATATTCCATATTGGTCTATCGTTCCGAATCTGACTTCAGACCCTCACGAGAGAGAAAAGGTTTCTGTACTGCCCCGTATTTTTGCCAGCATCGGTCAGTCCCTGATCATCGCCGGATTTGGCGTACAGATCATCAAGGGACTGGGAGGCGGTTATACAGGATATCATCGTTTTGCATTGATCATTGCCGCAACCTTTATCTTTACCATTGCAGTTACCGTCATCAATCTGCCGAAAAAGCAGGTGGGCAAAAAGGCAGAAAAGGTTTCTTTCAAGGACATCTTCTCCATCATCAAGAGAAATGACCAGCTTCGCTGGGCAGTGGCTCTGATCCTCCTGTACAACGTGGGAATCCAGCTCATTATGGGTGTTGCAACTTATTATTTTGCTTATGTCTGCAACAACAGCAGCATGCTCTCTGCATTTATGATCAGTGCCTCCATCGCAGAAGTGGTTGGTCTGATTATTTTCCCGAAGGTCACCAAGATGCTCTCCAGAAAGAAAGCATTCCTGATGGCATGTATTCTTCCGGCAATCGGACTGCTGATCCTGTTGCTCACCGGTATTTTTGCACCGCAGAACATTGTGCTCACTGTCATTGCAGGCGTTATCGTCAAGACTGGTACTGGTCTGGAACTGGGCTGTGCGACAGTCTTTCTGGCAGACGTGGTGGACTACGGCGAATATAAGCTGGGCATAAGGAATGAGGGTGTCGTATTCTCCCTCCAGACACTGATCGTGAAGCTGACCGCTGCATTTACTTCTCTGTCCATTGGCTTTGCACTGGACCTGACTGGATATGTACCGAATCAGATCCAGTCCCTCGCAACTCAGAACTCCATTCGTGTGCTGATGTGTGTCATTCCGGCTGTGGGAATGCTGCTGGCATATGTGGTATACCGCAGGAAGTATAAGCTGAACGATGCGTATATGAAAAAGGTGGTTTCCGCCATTTCTAGTCCCAAGACTGAATTGACATCCGAAAAGACGACAGAGGAGGAATCATGACCATGAAACTGAAACAATTTCAGGCAGACCTGACCGCAGGAAAATATGATGAAAAGCTTTGCAAACTCTACGGCAGCTCCGATGCCGTACTTGCTGCACAGCGAGCACGCTATTTGCAGGCGGCAGAGAACTTTTCTTGCCTGTATCCGGAGTGGGAGGAGATCGCCGTATTTTCTGCACCTGGCAGAACCGAGATCGGCGGAAACCATACCGATCACCAGCATGGCTGTGTTCTGGCTGCCTCTGTTGATCTTGACGTCATTGCCATTGTGGCATTTCACGACGAGCATGTGATTCGGCTGCAATCTGCCGGGTATCCGCAGGATTATGTGGATTTGTGTGACCTCACGGTACATCCGGAGGAAAAGGGAAAGTCCGCTGCACTGATTCGCGGTGTGGTTTCCAGATTTCAGGAAATGGGCGTTGCTGTAGGCGGCTTTGATGCTTACACCACTTCCAATGTCCTGAGCGGCAGCGGACTCTCGTCTTCGGCTGCCTTTGAGGTACTCATCGGCACTATCATCGACCAGCACTATCATGCAGGTGCTGCCGGAGCAGTAGAGATTGCTAAAATCGGACAGTATGCGGAAAATCGGTACTTCGGAAAAAAGAGCGGGCTGATGGATCAGATGGTAAGCTCTGTAGGTGGATTTGTGTTCATTGATTTTGAGGACACGGACAACCCGAAAATCGAAAAGCTGTCCTGTCAGTTTGAAGATGCCGGCTATATGCTTTGTATCACAGATACCAAGGGCAGCCATGCAGATTTAACAGATGATTACGTTTCCATTCCGGCGGAGATGAATCTGGTGGCTGCACAATTCGGAAAAAATCATCTGCGGGAAGTGGACGAGAAAAAGTTCCTGCAGGCACTTCCGAAATTGCGAACTGCCTGTTCCGACCGTGCTATTTTGCGTGCTGCCCATTTCTACGGGGATAACCGGCGTGCAGCCGAGGAGGCAAAGGCACTGTCCAGCAATGATTTTCCACGTTTTCTGAAACTGGTGAAAGAATCCGGAGATTCCTCTGCGAAATGGCTCCAGAATCTCTACTCTTGCAGTAAACCGGCAGAGCAGGGTATTACGCTGGGGCTCTGGGCGAGCAAGCAGATTCTCGGAGATGCAGGCGTTTCCAGAGTGCACGGCGGAGGATTTGCCGGAACTATTCAGGCATTTGTGTCGGTACATATGGCGAAAGATTACTGCAAAAAAATGGATCAATTGTTCGGGGCGGGCAGCTGCCAGATCCTCCAGATCCGGAACATTGGCGGCATGCAGTTTGCATGAGGATTTGTTGAGAAATGGGGGTGTGTATCGCATGAAACAAGTACAGATTTCAGAATTTGAACCAACTTCCAGTGGGCAGATGGCACATTTCTACCGCATTGTGAATGCCTCCGGTGCAAGCGTGACACTTTGTGATTATGGTGCGTCGATCGTTTCTCTGCTGGTGCCGGATCGGCAGAAGCAGCTGCGGGACGTGGTGCTGGGTTATGCCCATGTGAAAGGCTATGAAACCGGCGGAGAATATTTTGGCGAAACTGTTGGAAGGTGCTGCAACCGTATCTGTCACGGACGGTTCGTCCTGAATGGTCAGGAGATACAGCTGAATTGCAACGATGGAAAACACCATTTGCACGGCGGTTACCGCAGCTTAAGCCGGCGTATCTGGCAGGCAGAATGCGGCGGGAACAGCGTTGCTTTCACCACAGAGAGTCCGGACGGTGAGGAACATTATCCAGGAAATTTGCAGGTGACTGTTACCTATACCTTTGACAATACCAATACTCTGACCATTGCTTATGAGGCAGTTTGTGATAAAGATACGATCTGCAACCTGACCAACCACAGCTATTTCAATTTGGACGGACACCAAAGTGGAACACTGGCGCATCATATGCTGAAACTTTTTGCGGATTCCTACATTCCAATTGACCAGATTTCTATTCCGTCAGGAGAAATCGCACCGGTTGCAGGAACGCCCTTTGACTTTCGCACATACAAGCCGATTCCGGCAGCATTTCAGGAGGATTGCGTGCAGATTCAGAACGCAGCCGGATTAGATCATAGTTTTGCCGTTCGTTCCGATTCACCGATTCAGGCGGAGGCATACAGCACAGAGAGCGGAATTCGGCTTACCTGCAAAACAACGCAGCCCGCCATTCATGTGTATACTGCCAATTTCGTAGAAACTCCGGCGGATTTGGGAAAAGACGGTTGTGCTTACGGAAAACGAGGTGCCTTTTGCCTGGAAACGCAGAATTTTCCGGACGCCATCAATCATCCTATTTTTCCCTCGCCAATTTTGCGTGCAAATACCCCATACCGGCAGGAAACACAGTTCCATTTTTCACTGAAAGGAGAAGCATAATATGCGTATTTTAGTCTGGAGGAGATCATTGCCAGTGCGTGGAATTGGCATACGCACCACCCAAATGGATACGAGGAGTGAGACAGATGATTTGCGATGAAATTCAAAAGCTGATGGATTACGGATTACAAAACGATTTGATCCAACCGGAAGATCGTTATGTGGTACAGAATCAGTACATGGAGATTTTTCAGCTGAACGATTGGCAGACCAGCGGAGATGCATCTTCGAAAACAGAGATTGATGCGATTTTGCAGCCACTGATCGACTATGCCTGTGCACAGCATCTCATTCCGGATACCAGTGCCTCACGGGATTTGTTCGATACCAGGCTTATGGGCGTGTTGACACCTATGCCCAGAGAGGTGATGGCATCTTTTCGGAAGCACTACGCTGTATCGCCGGAAGCAGCAACGAGCTGGTACTATGCGTTTAGCCAGAACCTGAATTATGTGCGTCGGGGCAGAATTGCAAAGGATTTGAAGTGGACATATGCTTCCGAATACGGCACGCTGGACATTACGATCAACCGTTCCAAGCCGGAGAAAGATCCCAGGGACATTGCCGCAGCAAAATCTGCCAAGGCATCTGCATATCCCAAGTGCCAGCTGTGTCCGGAAAATGCAGGGTTTGCCGGCAACTTGAAACAACCGGCAAGGCAGAATCTGCGTCCGGTTTCGCTGCAAATTCAGGGAGAACCGTGGCAGCTGCAATACTCACCCTATGGGTATTACCACGAACACTGCATTGTGTTCAACGAAAAGCATACAGCAATGAAGATCAATGCGGCAGTGTTTGAGAAACTGTTTGATGTGCTGGATATTTTGCCCCACTATTTCATTGGCTCGAATGCAGATCTGCCCATTGTGGGCGGTTCGATTCTCAGTCATGAGCATTTTCAGGGCGGAAACTATTCCTTTGCCATGGCAAAAGCACCGATTGAAAAATACTATGTGCTTCCTCAGTTTCCAGATGTGCAGGTGGGCATTGTAAAATGGCCCATGTCTGTGATACGGCTGCAGGCATCAAACCGGAGTATGCTCGCTGCGGCTTGCAGCAAGATTCTGGAAAAGTGGCGTACCTACAGCGATGCAAGTGTGCAGATATTGGCATCCACTGATGGTGTGCCGCACAATACCATTACACCGATCGCCAGAATGCATGGCAGTACCTATGAGTGTGATCTGGTTCTGCGAAACAATCGCACTACGGAAGAACGTCCGCTGGGACTATTTCACCCCAATCCGTCATTGTACCACATCAAAAAGGAAAACATCGGCCTGATCGAGGTCATGGGGCTTGCAGTGCTGCCATCACGTCTTGCAGTGGAACTGGATGCTGTGAGAACGGCAATGCTTTCTGGTGCAGATTTGACGGCGAATCCGCTGACCGCATCACATGCTGACTGGGCTGTTTCCATTTTGAAACAGCATCCGGAATTTTCAGTGGAAAATGCATGGTATATCTTACACGCAGAAGTGGGGAAGGTGTTCGAGCAGGTTTTGTTAGATGCTGGTGTATTCCGTAGAAATGAGACAGGCAAAGCAGCCTTCGTGCGATTTATGGAATCGTTGTTGGAAGAATAATCGAAAACGTATCAAAATGGAAGGTGGTTGTGAAAACTACATCACTTTCCTCACCACCCCACCAAGTGAAAAAGTGATACCCTTCTTCAAAACCTCTATAAAATCTTCTTCCATTTCCGAAAAAAACACCTGGAATCCCGTTGTTGGGATTCCAGGTATTTTTTTATGCCGGGTTCTGCTCAAACAGAGCAGTATCCAGTTTGTCGGCGGCTTCCTGTTCGACTTTTTTCAACACCTTCTTTCCACAATTTCCTATGTTTCTGTGAAAAATGGGATGTAGATATCCTCGCTGTATCCGTCCGAAGATGCCCAGACAGTGTGGAACCAGTCAGCATGGGAATAGGATTTATATAAATTTATCTTATTATCCAAAATTATGATAAATAACAGGTAGATAACTCAATTGAGGTATCTACCTGTTCTGTTCATAGTTCACTATATAGGTCATTCATATTAATTCTTTGAAAATGTCTATATGAGTATCTATCAAATTGATGTGAGTCATTTTTTTAGCTTAATTATGTTGCCACACGTAACATATTTTTATAGCCTATGTACCCAATCAATAGCCGCCTCTGCCCAATGAGCCGCCACCGGCTGATAGTGACCTTCCCATGTGGCAGTGGTTTCGTCGCACAATGCAAGTCCATGTCCACCGTATTCATAAATGTGGCTCTCGAATGGAATGTGATACTTTGAAAGACTGCACATATACCAAAGTGTGTTCTCAACCCTTACACAGCCATCATCAGCACAGTGCCAGATAAATGTAGGAGGAGTGTTCTCCGATACTCTCTTCTCCATTGAAACAAGCTCTCTGAGCTCCGATGATTTTTCCTCGCCAATAATATTGAGTATTGAGCCTTCATGAGTGTATTCAGGGTCGGATGTGATAACAGGATAGCCCAAGATAGAGCCGTTTACCTTGATGTCCTCAGGATTGCAGCCAAGAGGCTTTGTGAGCAGCTCACTGTTCCAGAAGTTTGCCATTGTTGCCGCAAGGTGTCCGCCTGCTGAAAAACCGCATACTATTATCTTGTCAGGGTCAATGTCAAATTTCTCCGCATTATCTCTAACATACTTGACAGCCGCTGCACATTCCAAAGCGTCAGTGGGAAATTTTTTCTTGACGCATGAGTATCTTAGCACAAATGCACATATGCCTGCACCCAAAAATCTGAATGCAACAGGTTCAGCTTCACGCTCAGAACACCAATCATATCCTCCGCCCGGGCAGATTATAATTGCCTTGTGTTTCTTTCTGCCTATTTCCTCAGTGAGTGTGTTGTAATAGCAGTCAAGCACAGGTGCGCAGCCTTCGCTTGAAACGCCAGCCTTTTCATAATCCACTTTTATTTCTACTGTTTCTTTAAGCATTTTATTTCCTCCGAAAAAATTTATTCTGTAGCCGCCTGCTGGTCTGTCTGAGAGGACAAGTCAGCAGGTGCTGCATTTTCTGTCATATTCACGCAGACGATATAACCGTCAACGTTGTTGCCTGAGATAGTGTTAGGACGCTCATTGTTGCTGTCGTCAAGTGGTACAGGCACGTTTGTGGTGCTGCCCTTGTCTGCGGCAACATAGTAAACCGAATACTCAGTGTCATCAAAAGCCGTGAATGTGAGCGGCTTTTCAAATGTATAATCCTTGACAAAATCTATGTATTCTTCAAGGCAAAGCTTGTTCGCTGTCATTATCTCAGCGTGTGGTATCCCAACATATCTGAAATGATAAGCCATAGGGCTTACGCCTGTGACGTCAGCTTTGTCCTCTGGGAATCTGAGGATAAGTCCGTATTTCCAGCAGTTTTCGGATATCCAACTGTAATCTCCCTCGCCTGTGAACTCAGGATAAGAGCCTGTGCTTGCGTCATAAAGATGCAGGTCAAAGGCAAGTCCAGTGTCATGCTCGTAGCAGGCAGAGCTGCTGTCTTCATCATCTTCCGCAGGCATAGCTGTGTTTATCATAAGTGTTGATATCTTCTTGTCAGCATAAAAATCATTGCCCATTTTGCTAAAGGCTTCAAAGGTCTCTTTTTTAGCCGTCAGTTGAGTGCTGCTGGTGGACATTATTTGACTTCCGTTCTTGTCAAACAAATAGGAATAAACTGTGTCTGTGTTATTCACTGTACCGGTGAAGGAGTGGTCGCCATTAACGAGAATAAGATCTCCATTTACCATATCGGTTTTGTTTTTTGCGGTAACATACATATAATTGCCCGTAAGCTTTTTTACAGCTTTTTTACTGCTGCTGTCAGCCTTGACCGCAGAGGAGTTTGACGAGCTGTCGGAAATTTTCTTCTGGCTGTCAGCCTTTGAACTGCACGATGTAGATATTCCCAGAATGATCAAAAGCAGTATGGCAAGAGCCGCTGCAATATTCTTGTATTTATAACGTTTTACTTTTGGCACTTAACATCACCTTCCTGTATAACATACACCTAAATTATAACACATTTTTCGTAATAAGTGAACCATATGCCACTGTAGTGTCGGCACTTTTGTTATATCAGACAAATGTTTTGCGGGCGTTTTATGCAACAAGCACAAACAAAATAAGGGCTGTACTGTTTTGCGGTACAGCCCTTAGCAATAAATATTCTGTTAGTTTCTTACATAGTCAACGACAGACTTTATGAACGCACGTCCCTCAGGTGACTTGGAAAGCTTATCAAAATCGCATGAGCAAACTACCACCTTGCCGCCGTCCTTTTCATACTCGTAGAGAAGTGAAAGATCGTGGTTGCGGTCAAAGTTGTCGATAGTTCTCACGATAACATTTTTCTCGCCCTTAAAGTCGTCAAGAATAACCGAGCGTGAGTTCTGAACTATCTCCCACCACTGAGGCGTTGAGTATTTTTCCCCTACAAAGCCTGCAAGAGCAGGGTGTTCGGTGTCGATAAGAAGTCCCATTGTGCCAACAGGGTCAGGTTTTTTCATCATCTGTGAGATGATACAGAACATATGATAGCACCAGAAGTCCTGACAGTAGAAGCCCTCGATAGAGTTTTCAAGCTTTGAAAGGTCAGGGACGATAAGCACTGTCTTGCCCTGTTTCAGCAGACTTTCAGCTTCGTCATTTACCTCGTTAAAAATGTATGCGCCGCTTATATCTGTCTTTTCAACTGTCGGTATCACCCAAATGTCATAGTGATTGTGTATGTCAGTACCCTCTATTTCAAGTGAAAGCACAGTCTTTGTGTTCTTTGTTACCTGTGGGAGAGTAAACTCTACATCGCAAATGTCAGTGTAGTTGCCTTCTGCAACAAAATTCTTTTCGACCTTGCCGATGACATCACCGTTTTCAAGAGTGAGAGTGCAAATAAGCTTGCCGTCTTTAAGGTCAGGTCTGTAATTGCAAAGCTCTGTGTGCGCCTTGAAACTGCTGCCAGCTTCAAGAACATAGCTGTCAAAACGTGCCATTACAACAGCGTCATTGCAGAACTCTCTCCACTCGCTGTCTGTGATAAGTCCCTTGCTGTCCATGAATGCGTCAAGTACACCCACAAGGGCAGTACCCTGACCGCTGAAATCCTGAATATCAAGTATCTGGAAACCGCCCAGAAGTCTTGAGCGGAAAACAGCCTCCATTTCTTCCTTATAACACTGCACAGCAAGCTTGCCTGAGCATTTAAAATAATCCTCAGCCAGCGGAAGCAGACCCTTTTCTTCAAGTCTTTCTCTGAATACCTCAAAGTTTCTTGCTTTAAGCGAACCTGTGTATTTCTCTATCTCCTTGAAGTTCGGATAAGTTTCATACTGACCTATCTCGTGAGTAACGATAGGCACTTCAGGGGTAAAATCTGCGTCAGCTTCGCTTGCCTTGACGGTTTTCATGGTCGTGCCGTACTGTATCTGGACAGTGCCGTCCTCTGAAATTTCCGTGGAGCTTGCCTGCTTCTTAGGTCTTATAATGCTGTCGTAATCGTGATTTGCCGCAGGCTTGTCAGTCTGAATATGACCAAGTGGAGCGTCACACATAGCGTATGAGCCTCTTATAAGCCTGTCGTTTGCAAGTCTTACGCCAACAAAGAAATCGTCATTTTCTATAACGTTAGGAAACCACTGGAAATTGTTTGAACCTTGTGTGTAAAGGTGTCTGTTGTCAAATTTCTTGTAGCCGCCTATGATATCGTTGAGTATCTTCTTTGAGCCCCAAAGCTCGTTGCCCATTGACATCATGCAGTAGGAAGGGTGATTGCCGAAGAATTTCAGCATATTGAAGCCCTCTTCAACGAGGAAATCCTGCTCCTCCTGATTGTGGTTTTCCTCGCCCTCTTCTGTGATAGTTCCCCAGAAAGGAAGCTGTGGCTCCATATAAATTCCAAGTATATCCGCAGCGATAAAAGCAGACTCAGGCGGGCAGCAGGTGTGATAACGGTAGTGATTCATACCGTATGACTTTGATATCTTCATTACCCTCAGCCATTCTTCAAGGTCGGTAGGTGCAAAAGCGGTCTTAGGGAATATCATGCCGTCATGCTTTCCTCTGAGAAAGGTTTTTTCTCCGTTTATGGTGAACTTTCCACCCTCAGTCCTGAACTCACGCATACCGATAATATGCTCGCTCACGTCGCCGTCAATATCTATTCTTAGCTTGTAGAGATTAGGCTCATGCTCACTCCAAAGCAGGCAATCGTCGCCCATTTTGTATAAAGCGTCAAGCTTGCCGTTTGTGTATTCAAAGCTCTGCACCACAGGAGTGTGGTTCTTTTCGCTGTTGAAGCTCTCAGCGCTTATGACAGCTTTTCCGCTTTTTCCGCCTGTTATGTCAGCAGTCACCCTTACTGTCTTGCTGTGGATATCGCACCAAAGCATAACATTTTCAGCGTGGGCGTTTTTGTAGCCTATAAGCTCGATGCGTCCTGTGATACCATTCCAGTTGGTTTGAGTGTCAGGTGAAGTCAGGTGTCCGCCCTTGGTCTTGTAGCCAACATTTGAAACGCAGATAGTCATTTCATGTATGCCGGTACCGATATACTCGTTCAGGTCATAGATGTGCGGAGTGCAAAGGCTCTCCTGCCTGCCTATCTTTTTGCCGTCTATATAAAGTTCAGTTATTCTTGTTCTTTCAAGATAAAGTTTAAGATTTTCACATTGCAGAGCAGAGAAGTCAACGTTTTTTCTGAACCATGCAAAGCCCTCAAATTTATATGTGTCTGTAAGAAAGCCTGTTTCTCTCTCAGTATTGTATTCGCCTTTTTTAGCGTTGGAAGTAGTGTTCGGAAGGTTTATTGTATCATCAAAAACAAGGTCAGTACCCTTACATTCCTTGTCAAGACACAGCAGCCACTCGCCGCTGAGGTCCAGCTTGTTTATCATTAAGCAACGATCCTTTCAAGTTCAAATTTTCAATATTATCATTATAGCATATGCCCTTACCCTTTTCAACCGTAATCCTTTGATTTAACCAAAATGCTATAAAATTTTGTTGTTTTTAACAATAAAATATGATACAATAAGATTAAAAGAAATCTGCCAACTGGAGGTGCAGGAAAAATGCTTGAAAATACAGACAGAAAGCTGTTGTGGCTGTGGCTCGATGTTGCGTTCGGACCTGCGGACAAGCGTTTGTGGAATGTTATGTCATATTATGACAGTGTTGAAGAAATGTGCGATGATCTATTGTCACTGCGCTGTGGATATGTTACTCAGCAGGAGGCTGAAAAGATAGCCTGCTGTACGTTCTTTCAGGCGAAACAGGTGGCTGAATACTGCGAGAAAAAGGGTATATATATCCTCACCCCTGACGATCCTCTTTATCCTGAACGGTTGAAACAGATAGAATGTCCACCTGCTGTGCTTTTCTGCCGTGGCGATGTAAGCTGTCTGTCTATTGAAAAGAGCGTTGCCATTATCGGCACTAGAGAACCAAGCGATTATTCTGTAGCCGTGGCGGAGGAGTTTTCAAGTTTTCTTGCAGAGCGAGGAATAAATATCATAAGCGGATTTGCTATGGGTATCGACACTGCCGCACACCGCAGTGCGATGCGTGCAGGTGGAAGCACTGTAGCTGTTATGGGCTGTGGGCTAGAATATGATTATCCTCGTGGCAGGACGGGCTTCAAGCGTGAGATAGCAACACATGGGGTAGCTATATCGGAATTTTTTCCGCAGGCAAGACCTGTTCCTGAGAATTTTCGTATAAGAAACCGCATAGTTTCGGCACTTTCACATTGCGTTCTTGTGGTTGAAGCAGGAATACGCAGCGGCACGCTGAATACTGTAAATCATGCTTTATCCCAGAATAAAGACGTTTTTGTTATACCGCCTCATGACATTTTCAGCGAGAAATACGCAGGACAGTGTGCGCTTCTCCGTGACGGAGCAACAGAAGCTTATTCTCCAAAAGATATCCTCTATTTTCTCAATAAAGCCAAAATGTAGAACCACACTTAGTTAGTGTTTAATATCATACCTGTACCAAATCAACGATATCTACGTTATTTGTAGGGGGGCTGCTCAATTTCTGTTTCGCAGAAATGCGGCGTGCCGATCATTCGTTTTTTACACTCTAAATGAAAAAGGCTGCGACTTTTTGCCGCAGCCTTTTGTGATATCTGAAATTACTTTGAAAGTGGGCTTTCTCTGTAGATGATGTCCTCTCTCTTTGGTCCGTTTGAAACCATTGTGATAGGGAAGCCGATATGCTTTTCAACGAAGTCGATATACTTCTTGCAGTTTTCAGGAAGATCTTCATACTTCTTGATGCCCCTGATGTCTGACTTCCAGCCGTCGAGAACTTCGATAACAGGCTTTGCCTTTTCGAGCTTTCTTGTTGTAGGGAAGTCTGTTGTTACCTCGCCGTCTATTTCATAGCCTACGCATACAGGTATCTTGTCAAGATAGCCAAGAACGTCAACTACTGTGAAAGCAACATCTGTTGTGCCCTGGATACGGCAGCCGTACTTAGTTGCAACGCAGTCGAACCAACCCATTCTCCTAGGTCTGCCTGTTGTTGCACCGAACTCTCCGCCGTCGCCGCCTCTCCTTCTCAGCTCGTCAGCCTCGTCACCGAATATCTCAGAAACGAATGCGCCTGCGCCTACTGCGGAAGAATAAGCCTTAACAACAGTTACGATAGTCTTTATCTCATAAGGAGGTATACCTGCACCGATAGCACCGTATGCTGCCAGTGTAGATGAAGATGTTACCATTGGATAGATACCGTGGTCAGGATCCTTCAGTGAGCCAAGCTGACCCTCAAGAAGAACGTTCTTGCCCTCTTTGATAGCGTTCCAAAGGAATGCAGATACGTCGCAAACGTATGGAGCGACCATTTCCTTGTACTCCATAAGAGTATTGAAAAGCTCATCAGCGTCGATAGGAGGCTTATGATAAAGGTGTTCAAGAAGAATGTTCTTAGTTTCAAGAACTCTCTTGATCTTTGTCTTGAGAGCCTCTTCGTCGAACAGCTCCTGTACCTGGAAACCTATCTTTGCATATTTATCAGAATAGAAAGGTGCGATACCCGATTTTGTTGAGCCGAAGCTTGCCTTTCCGAGTCTTTCTTCTTCGTACTGATCGAACAAAACGTGATATGGCATTACCATCTGCGCTCTGTCGGAAATAAGTATCTTAGGCATTGGAACGCCTTCGGAAGTTACCTTTTTAAGCTCATTGAAAAATACAGGGATATTAAGTGCAACACCGTTGCCGATAATATTTGTTGTGTGATCATAGAATACGCCGGAAGGCAAAGTGTGCAAAGCGAACTTTCCGTAGTGATTTACAATAGTATGTCCTGCGTTAGCACCGCCCTGAAATCTTACTACTATATCAGACTTTTCAGCAAGCATATCGGTAAGCTTGCCCTTACCCTCGTCGCCCCAGTTTGCGCCGACAATCGCTCTAACCATTTAATTTTATCCTCCTTGCCATAAAACAGCAAAATTAGCAGCAGATATTTATCAAAATCAACACTGCCACTAGGATATTATAGCACAAAACATTCTATATGTAAAGGCACTTTTAAACATTTAACACTTTTATAACATTTAGCGTATTACCATACTGCTATGATAAAGAATAAAAAGTTTTAATATATCTTGCAAAAATCAGATTTGTGTATTATAATATAGTGTAACGGCTCGTGCTGTGAGATAACAAAATAAAATACGAGGGGATAACGATGACAAAAAGAAAACAATGTGCGGCTCTTGCGCTTGCATTGACGCTGACAGTTTCTATGTTCGGCTGTGAAAAAGACAAAGAAACAACACAGTCGTCTGCGGTGTCGCAGATAAAGACAAGCGACTCAGCTCAACCAAGCAATGTGAAGGTCAAAGAATACAAATTTCCGGAATTTCTGAATAAAATAAAAAGCCTTGACGAGCTTTCACGAAAGCTTTATACAAGCTTTGACAGCACTCAGTATGTTGCCGAGGTTGAGGAGCAGCCCTTTGAGGAATATAAATGTGAAAAGCTTCTTGCGGATCTATTCTTCACTTATCGTGACGGCAGAGCAGTGGGACTTCTTGACAAGTCGGGAAACGTTGTGCTTGAAGCTGATGAGTACACTGAAATAACTGTGGTGAGCAATGGTATTCTACAGCTTTCCTATGATAAAGAGCGCAACGCTCCTATGCAGTATATGAAATATGACAGCGACGGAAATTTAAGTGACTATAAGCATAAGAAATTCTCCGCTGACAGCCTTTATACATATGAGTCGCAGGCTGATGACAGCGGCACGGACACTGTTTATTCACTTATGATTCCTGACGGTAAAAATGTTGTGTCATCAGACGGCTCGGATAAGTGGGATTCTGTTGAGGAAATATCAGCCGACAGCATAGATACAAATAAGGCGTACAAAGGCTTTTATAAGCTCACAAAAAATGGCGGCATATACTATGCTTGCTTTGACGACTTTTATAATTATGATATCTACGAGGGCGCATATGCAAAGGTTTGTGTGAAAGTGGGCGGAGAATACGGAGAATGCTATCTTGCCGATCATGATGATTACAACGAGCTTGTGAAAATGATAGACAGCTTCGGAAACGCTTCATACAGGACGGCTCCGTCTAAAGATCCGGGACTTGATTTTATACAGATAACTCTAGGACTTAAAGAGAACACCAAAACAGAGATAACTATTTCTTCTGACGGCTATTGCCTGACGGACACTATAGAAGCTGCTGAGGGTGAGGCTGTGAACAAGTATTTCTCCTATCTTGACAAGGAAGATTTCGCAGATCTTATACTTTGGTGTGAACAGGTGCTTGCTGAGGAGTATCAAAAATAGATTTAAACTTTTTATAAATAATTTGCAGGATAGCGTAAAATTCCTGCAAAATTGTTTGTTTTAGCCCTTGCAAGTTGTTGACATTAGGTAGAACTTGTGCTATTATATTAAAGGTGTGGCGGTTTTCCTGCATATTTTCAATGAACACTGCAAATACTTCTCTTGTGACGAAAGTTACTAATGAAGAACGGGAGGTATCTGAGTGTCTGAACAAGAAGAAAATGTAGAGAGCGAAAAGCTTGCTGAGGATATAAGGCAGATAAAGGAAATGGGTTCTGTCACATTGCCAGACGCAAAGCACGTTATACACTGCCTGAACATTATCGGTCAGGTGGAGGGGCATTATATTTTGCCTGCACAAAACAAGACCACCAAGTATGAGCATATTATACCTGCCCTTGTTGCTATCGAACAGGATAGGAGCATTGAGGGGCTTGTGATAATCCTCAACACTGTGGGCGGAGATGTGGAAGCAGGACTTGCCATTGCAGAGCTTATTGCTAGTATGAAAACGCCTACTGTGTCAATGGTTGTGGGCGGAGGTCACTCCATAGGCGTGCCGCTGGCGGTGTGTGCCAAAAAGTCATTTATAGTGCCAAGCGCCACAATGACCATACACCCTGTCAGAATGAACGGACTTGTGCTGGGAGTACCCCAGACGCTTTCCTACTTTGATAAAATGCAGGAAAGGATAGTTCGCTTTGTGTGCGATAATTCAGCCATAAAGCCTGAGCGTTTCCGTGAGCTTATGATGTCAACGGGCGAGCTTGTAATGGACGTTGGTTCTGTTATCGACGGGGAGCAGGCTGTAAAAGAGGGGCTTATCGACAGGCTCGGAGGGCTTTCCGAGGCGATAGACTGCCTTTATGATATGATAGAAAACAGTTCTGAAAAGGAGAAAGCTGAAAATGTTTCAGACAATAATCGACCTTTATGACGTATTCAGGACTGACGTAGATATCGGAGAAGAGTTTGAGGGTGATGATACTGCTGTGGACACAGATCCGGCACATTATCTCAGCCGTGACGGCTTTTATCTCTGACAAACAACAAAATTTCGGAGGACAGCAATGGGTATCATCAATGCGATTTTTCAGGCTATAATTCAGGGCTTGACGGAGTTTCTTCCAGTTTCAAGTTCAGGACATCTTTCACTGTATCAGCATTTTACAGGAAACAGCGGAGAGGGAGCTTTGTTTTTCTCGGCGATACTTCACCTTGGCACGCTGGTAGCAGTATTTGTGGCTTTCAGGAAGACAATATGGGATATGATAAAAGAGCTTGGCGTTATGATAAAGGATATTTTTACAGGCAAGTTCACTCTTAAAAATATGAATCCTCCAAGGCGTATGATAGTTATGATAATAGTTTCCTGCTTCTGCCTTGTACCGTTCCTGCTATTTAAGGGTTGGTTTGAGGGCATTGCAGAGGATTCAAGCATTTTCGCAGAGGGCCTTTGTTTCCTTTATACATCGGCAATACTTTTTATGTCAGACCGCTGTGTAAAGGGTAAAAAGACTCAGGGCGATATAGCTTATAAGGACGCAATAACGGTTGGACTTTTTCAGGGAGTTGCACTGCTGCCCGGCGTTTCAAGATCAGGCTCGACTATCTCAGCAGGACTTTTCTCAGGCATGACCAGAGAAACATCGGTAAAGTATTCTTTCATTCTGGGCATACCTGTTATACTTATGAGCTGTCTGCTTGAAGTCAAGGACGCAGTTTCAACACATACTGATATAGATTGGGTCAGCTGTGCAGTTGGATTTGTAGTTGCCGCATTTGTGGGACTTTGTGCTATCAAACTTGTAAACTGGCTCGTTAAAACGGATAAATTCAAGGTGTTTGCTTATTATACCCTTGTGCTTGGCGTCATAGTCCTTGTTATCTCATTTATCGAGATGTGCATGGGTCACCCTATATCCTTTGCAAAGTAATGACATAAGATAATACAGTTTCTGTGAAAAAGCTTGAAATTCTGTTTTCAGGCTTTTTTGTGGGTTATAAAGGCAAATAACGTTTTGCCTTTATTTGCTTAAATAAGACAAATACCGAAAGGAATGGTAAAATAAATGGCAGCTCAAAAGAAAGGCTCAAAGCCTGCGCCAAAGCAGAAAGCGGCAAAGAAAAAGCCCGCACAAAAGCCTGCGCAAGCTGCAAAAAAGAATACAAAACAGCAAAAGCCTCAGAGCAAGCCGCCACAGTCAAATTCCATGACAGCAGTGAGAGAAAGAGAGAACAGACGCTTCTGGTCTTACATACTTTTCTTTTTCGGCATACTTGAACTGCTTATCACGTTCGTGGAGGGGGACGGCTTGTGGAAATGGCTCCATGAGCTGAACCGAGGACTTTTCGGCGTGACAGTATTTCTGTTTGCACCTATGATAATCTATGTTGCACTTATGATAGCTTCAGATGTGACCCACAACAAGGTCATAGCGAAGGTGGTGGAGGGAAGCGTTCTTATGCTTCTTATAAGCGGCATGGCTCAGATAATCCAAGTGGGATCTGTGGACGGAAGTTCGTTCTGGCTCAAACTTGTGGGGCTTTTCAATGATGGAAAACAGCTCCGTGGCGGCGGACTTGCAAGCGCATTGCTTGGCTGGCCTTTGCTTTCGCTTTTCAAGAGAGTTGGCGCAGGTATCGTTATCGTGCTTGTGGCGTTCACTTTTATAATGCTGCTTACAAATGTTACGCTTCCGCAGCTTCTAAAGGCAGTTTCAAAGCCTTTTGTAAAGAGCTACGAGGCAGTGAACGAGGAGCGTATCGAGCGTGCGGCTCAGCCTCCGAAGCCTCCAAGAGAGAAAAAAGAACCAAGGCGTAACGGCAGAGTTGATATTGCAAAGTTCTATCCTGACGATGACCCTGACACTGCGGCGGAAGCCTTTGTGCCTGTTGCAGAGGAAGAAGCTGCCGACAGGGTGGACGCTTCAAAGATAGATATGCCGGTCCACCCTGTGAAAGCCCCTGTGATAACACATGAGAAGCTTGAAGAAACGGCTAAGACTACCGATAATGAAGAGCTTAAAAAGATAATAGAAAACGCCATAGGCGACAACAGAGAAGAAAAGAAGTCCAAGGACGAGCCTGTTAAGCCACCTGTAGTGAATGTTGATAAGAACGGTCAGACAACGTTCTTTGAGAAAGATAATAAAATATCTGCTTACGTTTATCCGCCTGTGGATATACTCAAATATGCTAAAAATCCTGTGGCTTCCGAGATAGTCCAGCAGGAGATACAAGAGAAATCTGCGAAGCTTGTGGAAACGCTTGAAACATATGGCGCTAAAACAAGGATCGTGGGCATACACAGAGGTCCGTCCGTTACAAGATATGAGCTTCAGCCTGCAGCAGGCGTAAGAGTGTCGAAGATAACGGGTCTTGCAGACGATATCGCACTTAACCTCGCGGCAATGAGCGTTCGTATCGAAGCTCCTGTGCCGGGCAAGGCGTGCATAGGCATAGAAGTGCCGAACGATCATAGAGATACCGTTTCCCTCCGTGAGCTTATCGACAGCGAGGAATACAGAAAGGCAAAGGGCAAGCTTACCTTTGCAGTGGGCAAGGATATCGAGGGTAATATCATTATCGGCGATATCGCAAAAATGCCGCATATGCTCGTTGCAGGTACAACAGGTTCAGGTAAATCTGTTTTTACCAACTCTATCATACTTTCTATACTTTACCATGCGTCCCCTGACGAAGTAAAGCTTATTCTTATCGACCCTAAGAAAGTCGAGTTCCCTATTTATAATAAGATACCTCATTTGCTTATCCCTGTTGTTACCGAGCCTTTAAAGGCGGCTGGTGCGCTTGGCTGGGCGGTAAATGAAATGAACAAGCGTTATCTTATGTTCGAGGCGAACAATGTAAAGAACTTGCAGGAGTTCAACGACATGGTTCTTGAAGAACGCAATAAGCCTGCCGAGGAGCAGGACGAAGTCCGTGCAAAGATCGACCTGCTGCCGCAGATAGTTATTGTGGTCGATGAGTTCGCCGACCTTATGATGGCGGCAAGGAGCGAGGTAGAGGACTCAGTTTTAAGACTTGCACAGCTCGCTCGTGCGGCAGGAATACACATGATAATCGCAACACAGTCCCCTAGGGCGGACGTGTTGACAGGACTTATCAAGTCGAATATCCCATCGAGAGTTTCTCTCAGTGTATCCAGCAACGTTGACTCGCGAGTTATACTTGATGAAAGCGGTGCAGAGAAGCTTCTTGGAAACGGTGACCTGCTTTATAAGCCTGTTGGCGTTAAAAAGCCTATAAGAATGCAGAGCGGCTATGCAGCGACTTCTGAGATAAGAGAGGTTGTAAATTTCCTCAAGAACGAGCATACCGCAGAATACAGCGACGAAGTTATCGCAGAGGTGGAGGAGAATACTCCACAGCCAAAGGACAGCGGTTCGGCAGGCAGCGATAATGTTTCCGTAAATCCTGATGATGACCTTGTAAATCAGGCAATATCCATAATCGTGCAGACAAATAACGCTTCCACTGCGTTCTTGCAAAGAAAGCTAAAGCTCGGTTTCCCTAGAGCCGCCCGTATCATGGACGAGATAGAGGAAATGGGCATAATAGGACCACAGGAAGGCTCTAAGGCACGAAAGATAAATATAACAAAAGAAGAATGGGCTGAAATGCAGGCAAGAAGATAGCTCAGGCGGAAAGGGACAACATGGCAGGCAGATCTGCAAAAAAGAAAAATTCGACAGCACCGCTTAAAAAGGCGGTAACGCTCATAGCGGTTTTTGTGGTGCTGCTTTTTACAGTGCTTGACCTGACGGGGTTAGTTTCTTTCGACAGCTTGCTTATCAAGGCAGGCGTTGAGGACAAGCCGGCGGAACACGCTCAGACAGAGGTGCATTTTATCGACGTTGGTCAGGGCGACAGCACCCTTGTGATATCACAAGGGGAGGCTATGCTCATTGACAGCGGCGATAAAGATGACAGTAATAAAATAGAAAAATATCTTGAAAAGCAGGGAGTGACAGAGTTAAAATATCTCATTGCCACTCACCCTCACGCTGACCATATTGGTGAAATGAGCGAGATAATAGACCAGTTTCAGGTGGATAAATTCATTATGCCGAAAGTCAAGGCTGATATGACGCCTACCACAACGATATATGAGAAAATGCTCAAAAGCATAAAGGCAAAGGGATTGAAGATAACACAGGCAAAGCCTATGGAATTTGAGCTTGGAAGCTGTAAGGTGGAGCTTTTCACACCAAAAAAGGATTATGATGATCTTAATAACTATTCCACCCTTGTGAAGATAACAGACGGTGAGAACAGCTTTCTTATCACGGGGGATTGCGAGACCACTGAGGAGAAAGATATACTTTCTCAGGGTTATGATGTTTCTGCAAAGGTGCTTAAAGCAGGTCATCACGGCAGTTCCACTTCTTCGGGAGTCGATTTTCTTAACAAGGTCATGCCGAGATATGCTGTTATATCCTGCGGTAAGGGCAACAAGTATGGTCACCCACACGAGGAAACTGTCACAAGGCTGAAAAAATATGCTTCCCATTTGTATGTCACTGCAGATGTGGGAACGATAGTTTTCAGCTCAGATGGCGAGGGGCTGAGCGTTTCTGCTGAAAAGGGAGAAAAGTGATATGGAAGAGATTCTTATAGTTGACAGGATAGAAAACGGCTATGCTGTGTGTGAAACTGAGCAGGGAGAAAAAAAGGATATACCGCTTTCCGAAACAAAAGACGTTCACGAGGGTGATGTGCTTATCTTAAAGGACGGCGTTTATATCCAAGATAAGGACAAAACAGAAGCAAGAAGAAAAAGGATACTCGCCCTACAGGAAGACCTGTGGGCTTGATTATATGCTGAGAGGTATAGATAGAAATGGAAAAAGATTTATTTACGCTTATCAATGAAAAGCTTTCAGGCTTATCAAAGGGACACAAGCTTATTGCGAACTACATTCTCTCCCACTATGACAAAGCGGCTTTTATGACGGCTCAGAAGCTTGGAAAAACTGTGGGCGTCAGCGAATCAACGGTGGTAAGATTTGCCTCAGAGCTTGGCTATGACGGCTATCCTGCCCTTCAAAAAGGCTTGCAGGAGCTTATGAGAAACAAGCTCACAACGGTTCAGAGAATAGAGGTCACTTCCGACCTTATGAGCAGTGACAACGTGCTTGAAAGGGTGCTCAATCTCGACATCGACAAGATAAGGCGTACTTTGGAGGAAACTTCAAAGGAGGACTTCAACAATGCCGTTGATACTATCGTGTCCTGCAATACCCTTTACATAATGGGTACGAGAAGTGCAGCTTCTATCGCTTCGTTCCTTGCTTATTATCTTGGACTTATTTTCCCCCATGTAAAGCTTGTTCAGAGTACGACTACTTCAGAGCTTTTTGAAAAGATAATGAGAATAGACGAAAAGGACGCCATGATAGGCATTTCTTTCCCTAGGTATTCAAAACAGACCGTCAAGGCTTTGAAGTATGCAAAGAGCAACGGTGCGAACGTTATAGCTATAACAGACTCAAAGGCTTCGCCTATCGCAAAGTATGCAGACAGCCTGCTCCTTGCAAGAAGCGATATGGCATCGTTCGTTGACTCCCTCGTTGCGCCGCTGAGCCTTATAAATGCACTTATCGTTGCGGTATCAATAAGAAATATCGACAGAGTGTCCCAGACCTTTGAACGTCTTGAAAAGGTTTGGGCTGAGTATGACGTTTACGCAAAAAGCGAGGAAGATACACAGTGAGAAGATTTGACGCAGTTATAGCAGGCGCAGGTGCGGCAGGAATGTTCTGCGCTGTTCAGCTTGGCTGGCGTGGAAAGAGCGTTGCTGTTATCGAGCATAGCGGCTGTCAGGGCAGAAAACTCATGATAACAGGCAAGGGCAGGTGTAACGTCACAAACAACTGTGCCGCTGACACTGTTATGAAAAATATCCCACGCAACAGCAAGTTCATGTATTCAGCACTGAGCAGATTTGCTCCTGAGGACGTTATGAGCTTCTTTGAGTGCCTTGGTGTGGAGCTTAAAACTGAGCGTGGCAACAGGGTTTTCCCTGTGAGCGACAACGCAAAGGATATCGTAAAAGCACTTGTGAAAGCCTGCGAGGACAGTGGTGTTCAGTTTATCGACGATGAGGTAAAAGAGCTTATCATTAAGGACGGCAGAGCAGAGGGTTTTAAATGCGAGCATGGGGATTACTACGCAGACAGCGTTATCGTTGCAACTGGCGGAAAGTCCTATCCACGAACAGGCTCAACAGGCGACGGCTATAGGTTTGCGAAGTCTGTGGGGCATAAGGTCACGGCAATAACTCCGTCACTTTGCCCTGTAGTCACTTATGAGCGTGAGGAATGTGTTTCTGCAATGGGGCTTTCCCTTAGAAACTGCACCTTGACGCTTCGTGAAGAGGACAGAGATAAACCACTTTTCCACGAGCTTGGGGAAATGCTTTTCACACACTTTGGTCTGAGCGGACCGCTTGTACTTTCGGCTTCGGCTCACCTTGGTGATATGAACAAGTCAAGGTATTATATGGATATCGACCTTAAACCTGCGCTGAGCCATGAACAGCTCGACAGCAGGATACTTCGTGATTTCGGAGATTTTCCAAACAGAGATTTTCAGAACTCACTGGGCAAACTGCTGCCTTCAAAGATAATACCCCTTATAATAAAAAGGTGCGGCATCGATCCTGAAAAAAAGGTCAATCAGATAACCCGTGAGGAGCGTGAAAGGCTTGTTTCCACAGTGAAAAAGCTAACGTTCACAGTGAAGTGTATGCGCCCTGTAGAGGAGGCTATCATAACCCGTGGAGGAGTTGATGTTTCACAGATAGACCCACGGTCAATGGAGTCAAAGCTGTGTAAAGGACTTTACTTTATCGGTGAGGTGCTTGACGTTGACGCTTATACAGGGGGCTTTAATTTGCAGATAGCGTTTTCCACGGCGTATAGCTGTGCGGATAAAATAGGATAAGGAGATTTTGATATGGGAATAAACGTGGCTCTCGACGGACCTTCCGGAGCAGGAAAGTCCACTATCGCAAAGGCGGTAGCGAAAAAGCTTGAATATGTATATGTAGACACAGGTGCGATGTACCGCTCTATAGCTTATTATGTTATAAGCAAGGGTGCAGACCTTTCTGACCCTGAGCAGATAAAACCTCTTCTTGGTGATATATCTATAAAGCTTTGCTACACAGAAGCAGGGCAGAGAGTAATGCTCAATGACGAGGACGTTTCAGACAAAATAAGAACGCCTGAGATATCCATGGGTGCGTCAAAGGTGTCTGCAATACCTGAGGTAAGAGAGTTTCTGCTTGAACTTCAGAAGAATATCGCAAAAGAAAACAACATCATCATGGACGGCAGAGATATCGGCACTGTGGTTTTGCCAAACGCTGATGTGAAGATATTCCTCACAGCCGCTCCAGAGGCAAGAGCAGAAAGACGTTTCAAGGAGCTTCAGGAAAAGGGCGACAAGTCTACATATGACGAGGTATTGCAGGATATAATCCAGCGTGACTATAACGATACACACAGAGAGATAGCACCGCTGAAAAAGGCTGATGACGCTGTTGAGGTGGACTCTACTGAGTTGACTCTTGAAGAGTCTGTTGAGGCTATTTACAAGGTAATAACCGACAAGACTAAAAAAAAAGAGCGTAAGATAAAAGAGATAATGCCTGTCAGACCTGTGAAAAAAGAACACAGGCTTGGTCATTTCCATATGTTTTGGTACACAGTGCTGAGATATATCGTTATCGGACTTTATCATCTGTATTTTAACATCACTTTCGAGGGTACGGAAAATATCCCAAAGGACGGCGGGAATATATTCGCATCAAATCACAGAAGCTATCAGGACCCTGTTTTTATTGCACTGCCAACAAGAGTGCCGCTTTCTTATATGGCTAAGGAGGAACTTTTTCATCAGAATGTGTTCTTCACCCTGCTTATAAAAGCGTTCGGAGCATTCCCTGTCACAAGAGGAAAGGGCGACACTCAGGTAATAGACACATCTATAGAGAAGCTTGAAAAGGGCAGAAATCTTGTTATATTCCCTGAGGGAACACGTTCAAAGGACGGCAAGGTAGGAAAGGGCAAAACGGGTGTTGCATTGGTGGCGGCTGTGGCTCAGGTGCCCGTGGTCCCTGTTGGTATCAATTTCGAGGGCAAGCTCAAATTCAGAAAGCGTGTAGTTGTAAGATTTGGTAAGCCTATAGTGCCTTGCGAGATAGGCGTTACAGCCACTGACCCTCATTCTCTTAGGACTATCAAGAACGAGATCATGAAAAATATCACGGAGCTGGTACATTAAATGTTAACAAAGTGTAAAATTTGCGTTGCAAAGACCGCAGGTTTCTGTTTTGGTGTAGACAGAGCCGTAAAAATAGTGTATAATGAATTAGATAACCGAAATAATGTTGTAACGTTAGGCCCAATCATTCACAATCCAAACGTAGTTTCTGACCTTGAAGCAAAAGGAGTTTACTCCACCGATGTGGATAAGGTCACGAAAGACCAGACAGTTGTTATCAGATCCCACGGCGTTGGACTGGACGTGTATGAAAAGCTTGCAAAGGTAGGTGCGGAAGTAATTGACGCTACCTGTCCCTTTGTGGCAAGGATACACAAGATAGCAGCCGAAAAATCGGGCGAGGGATACGTTATTCTTATCGCAGGTGATGAGGCTCACCCGGAAATAATGGGTATAAGAGGTCATTGCAGCGGAGAGAGTTATGTGTTCAGTTCATGTGACGATTTTGAAAATTTGGTGAAAGAGAAAGATTTTTCGTCAAAAAAGGTTGCAATTCTGGCTCAGACAACGTATAATAAGAATATGTGGAGAAAGTGCGAAGAGCTTTTTGAGAGGTATCTGCCTGAGGCTGTGGTGTATAACACCATATGCAGTGCCACTTCTGAAAGACAGAAGGAGGCGGCGGAGCTTGCGAAGGCTGCCGACATAATGATAATAGTCGGAGGGCTGCACAGCTCCAATACTCACAAGCTTAAAGCCATATGCGATGAATATTGCAAATGTTGGCTTGTGGAGGACGCCGAAGGACTGAAGGCAAGTGATATTGACTTATCAGGTGCAAAATTTATCGGGATTTCTGCTGGTGCATCGACGCCGGCTTATATAATCAAGGAGGTACAACAGACCATGAGTGAAATGTTGAACAATGTTGACGAAGAATTTAATTTTGAGGAGGAACTGGAAAAGACTCTGAAAAAAATACATACGGGAATGAAGGTTGAGGGCATTGTCACCGATATCAATAACGGTGAAGTAGCCGTAGATATCGGAACAAAGCACACAGGCTATATTCCTGCATCTGAACTTACAGATGATCCTACTAAGAAGCCAGAGGATATCGTAAAGGTAGGCGACAAGATCGATCTGATCGTTCTTAAGACAAATGACCAGGAGGGTATCGTTACACTTTCTAAGAAGAAGGTTGACGCAGTTCTTGGTTTCCAGAAGATAGTTGAGGCTAAGGAGGCTGACGCTACACTTACAGGTACAGTTACAAACGTTGTTAAGGGCGGCGTACTCGTATCAGCTAACGGTGTTAAGGTATTTATCCCTGCTTCACAGGCAGCTCCAAGAAGAGATTTCGATCTTAACGATCTGCTCAAGCAGTCAGTAAGCTTCAAGATTCTTGAGGTAAACGAGGCTAAGCAGAGAGCAGTTGGTTCTATCCGTGCAGTAGCAAGAGAGGAAAGAGCAGCAGCTCAGGCTAAGTTCTTTGAGACAGCTCAGATCGGTTCTGAGGTAGAGGGTACAGTTAAGTCTATCACAGATTACGGCGTATTCGTAGATCTCGGTGGTGTTGACGGTCTTATCAGAAGAATGGATCTTTCTTGGAACAGGATCAAGCACCCTTCAGACGTTGTTTCTGTTGGCGATAAGATCACTGTTACTATCAAGGATATCGACAGCGAAACAAAGAAGGTTTCATTGACATATAAGAAGGCTTCTGAGAATCCATGGGAGATCTTCAAGGCTAACTATGAGGTAGGTCAGGTAGTTAAGGCTACTGTTGTTTCTATCACAAGCTTTGGTGCTTTTGCACAGATCATTGACGGTATTGACGGTCTTATCCATATCTCTCAGATCGCTAACCAGAGAGTAAACAATGTTGCAGATATCCTTTCTGTAGGTCAGGTAGTTGATTGCCAGATCACAGAGATAGATCTCGACAAGAAGAGGATCAGCCTGTCTATGAGAGCTTTGCTTCCTGCTGATGACGAGGCTTCTGAGGACGCTGAATAAGCAATAAAATTCATGGGGGCGAGTGATCGCCCTCGTTTTTTATTTTCAATGAAATAACGGCAGCTTTGTTCTGTCAAAAAATCCTTAGAAAAAACTAAAGATTTACCGAAAAGACTTAACTTTTTGATTCGTATGTGGTATAATAATATCAGATCAAATAAAGACGAAAGGTTAAATTTATGGATGAAATAAAAAACACGGCAGTGAAAAAACGCAAAAAGAAAAGATCCACTAATCCTGCTGTCAGAGTTCTCAAAATATTAGGCACAGCTTTGCTGTCGATATTCCTGATACTCATTATCACCTGTTCTATATTTGCAACAGTTCTGACTATTTACGTCCTTAACTTTGCAGATACCACAACAACTATCAGCCTTGACAAGACGGAAACAAGCAACATTTCGAGATTTTTGTCTGTCAACCCTGACTATGATGAAGATGATGAGGATTCACAGGAGTATGACCTTTATTATGCTCTGAAAAACAGCAATAAGCACGTTGTATGGGCTGATCTTGAGGATATCCCTCAGTATGTTCAGGACGCTTTTGTGTACACCGAGGACGAGAGATTTTATTCTCATGACGGCGTTGACTTCAAGAGAACGTTCGCTTCGTTTGTCAATGTATTCATTCCGATATACGGCGGCAGACAGATAGGTGGTTCGACTATCACTCAGCAGACTATCAAGAACATCACGGGTGATGACTCCAGAGATTCTATCCATGGTATCGAGCGTAAGATACGAGAGATCTTCCGTTCTATCAACGTGGAAAAGACCTACACAAAGGAAGATATCCTCCAAAGCTATCTTAACCTTGTGCCACTGACAACTCAGGAGTATGATATCATCGGAGTTCAGGCTGCTGCAAACTTCTATTTTGGCAAGGACGTAAAGGATCTTAACCTTGCTGAGGCAGCTTCACTTGCGGGTATGACAAGCTGGCCTGCTGCAAACAACCCATATGATAATATGAAAAACAACAAGCTCAGACAGAAGTATACGCTGGATCATATGCTCGATAACGGTGCAATTTCTGAGCAGGAATATAACGAAGCCCTCAACTATGAGCTTAAAATAACAGGCGACATCACCTACACGAGCTCAACTATCTATGAGGACGAAACAAAAGATCAGGGTCCGACATCTTATTTCATGGACGCTGCTATCAATCAGACTATACAGATAATCGCTGACTATTATGGCATTTCATGGGAGGACGCTTCCGCAAGACTTTATGACGGCGGATTTACTGCATATACCACTGTTGACAGAAGTATGCAGAAAAAGGTAGAAAAGGAAATGCAGAAGCAAAGTAATTTCACCACCTATGAAATGAACAAAAAGGACGATACTCTGTGGTCAGGCTTTATTGCTATGGACTACCAGGGCAATGTTAAGGCTATCGTTGGCGGACGTGATAAGAAAAAGGAGTCGAGAGTTTATAATATTGCTACTGATGCCAAACGTTCACCAGGTTCTTGTATCAAGCCTATAGCTTCATACGCTCCTGCATTGGATCAGGATCTTATGACATGGTCAACGCTGTTCACTGATGAGCCTATCACTATTAAGGTAAAGGGCAAGGACAAAAAGTGGCCTGTAAACTATTCGGAAACAGGCGACAGTGCAAACTGGTCTTATCAGCAGCTTACAACTGTAGAAATGCTCACAAGGTCGCTTAATACGCTTCCTGCACAGCTCATCAAAAAAATGACACCTGCTTATTCCTATAACTTCCTTAAGGAAAAGCTTGACATTACCACGCTTGCAGACTCCGACGCTGACTATTCACCAGTAACTGTCGGCGGTCTTACAAATGGTACTAAGCTTGAGGAGCTTGTAGGCGCTTATATGATATTCGGCAATGGCGGTAAGAAGTATGACGTTACCTACGTTTCAAAGGTAGAGGACGCTGACGGAAACGCTATCTATGAAAAGAGCGACGGATACAAGCAGGCTATCAGCGAGTCTACCGCTTACGTTATGAACAGAATGATGCAGAATGTTATAACTCAGCAGGACGGTACTGGTAGATATGCTAAGCTAAACAATACTGACCTTGTAGGTAAGACAGGTACTTCATCTGACTGGTTTGACCTCTCTTTTGTAGGCTGTACTCCTGATTACGTTTCAGGTATCTGGATCGGTTATGAAAACCCTGCCACTATCCCTACGAACGAGTATCAGAATATCGGTGCGATTTGGAAGAATGTTTTTGGCGATATCGCTGAGAATGAGAAGCATAAGTCCTTTGACAAGACTTTCAAAATGCCTGATACAGTTGAAAAGCTCACCTACTGCACAAAGACAGGTAAGCTTGCGTCAAATTCATGCTACAGCACAGCGACCGGATATTACAAGAAATCCAACGAGCCTGAGTATTGCAGCGGAAATCATTAAAATTAAAGCCTCCATAACTCTATGGAGGCTTTTTTGAAAGGAAATCATTATGGAAAATAAACTGCGAATGTGCGTTCCATGCCATTTCGGGCTTGAAAGCGTGCTTGCATATGAGATAAAAAAGATAGGCGGTGAAAATCTTACCACAACTGACGGCAAGATAAGCTTTGAAGGTGGCTTTGACGTGCTTGCAAAGGCAAATCTTTGGATCGCCACAGGAGAGCGTGTACTTATCGAGCTTGGCAGCTTTAGAGCAGAAAGCTTTGAACAGCTTTTTGACGGTGTTATGAAGCTTCCGCTGGAGGACTTTATCGGCAGGGAGGACGCTTTCCCTGTTAAGGGTCATGCCCTTAATTCAAAGCTTCATTCTATCCCTGATTGTCAGAAGATAATCAAAAAAGCTTGCGTTAAAAGACTTGAAAAAGCCTATGGCATAAGCTATTTTGAGGAAACTGCAGCGAAACATCAGATACAGTTTGCTATCCATAAGGACATTGCGACTATCTATCTTGATACGTCTGGTGTAGGACTTCACAAGCGTGGCTACAGAAGAAATTCCAACGATGCACCTATCAAGGAAACACTTGCCGCAGGTATAGTTGACCTTGCAAGAGTTCGTGCGGACTCAGTTGTGGTGGATCCTATGTGTGGTTCAGGTACATTTCTTATTGAGTCGGCATACAAGGCACTGAAAGTTGCACCTGGTCTGAGAAGAAATTTTGCGGCAGAGCAGTGGTCACAGATACCTGTAACAGCGTGGCGCAATGCAAGAGCCGAGGCTATGGACGCTATCGACAGGCAGGGTGCATTCAAGGCATTTGGCTTTGATGTTGATGATATAGCGGTTGAGCTTACAAGAAACAACGCTAAAAAGGCAGGAGTAGGCTCAAAGCTTACAGTAAAACAGCAGGATATCTCAAAATACAGCCAGATAGAGGGTTCGATAACAATTGTTAATCCCCCATATGGCGAGCGTATGCTTGAAATAAAGGAAGCCGAGGAGCTTTATAAGAAAATGGGACAAAGACTTTGTCCGTCAAAGGAGAACCCATGCTATATAATCTCCCCACATGAGGAGTTTGAGGTGTTTTTCGGCAAAAAGGCTGACAAAAAGCGCAAGCTTTACAACGGCATGATAAAATGTAATCTGTATATGTATTTCAAGTGAGGTGCGTGGTGGGTTTGAAATTATCAGAACTTGACGGGATCGTATTCGATATGGACGGCGTTATTTTCGACAGCGAAGTAATAGGTCTTGAAAGCTGGGAGCGCCTTGGAAAGAAATATGGTCTGACCAACGTTCACGAAAATGCTATGAAGTGCATTGGCAGAAGCACTGTTGATACAATGGCTATCCTAGAAGCCGCATATGGTGACAAAGTGTCAATACCCGAACTCTATGACGAAGCTAAGACCATTTTTGCAGATATTATCGCTGAGCGTGGTTTGCCTCTGAAAAGCGGAGCAAGGGAGTTGCTTTCTTATCTTAAAGAGCGTGATATAAAGGTAGGACTTGCTTCATCAACGTCTTACAAAGGGGTTATCAAAAATCTAAAGGGAGCAGGTCTGCTTGATTATTTCCATGTGATTATTGGCGGAGATATGATAAAACATTCAAAGCCACAGCCTGAGATATATTTACTTGCCTGCAAGAAGCTGGGAGTAAGGCCTGAGAAAACTGTTGCTGTAGAGGACTCTTACAATGGCATAAAGGCGGCTTACAATGCAAAGATGATACCAATAATGGTGCCAGATCTTATTGTACCGACAGATGAGATATTGTCAATGGTGTACAAGAAAATGGACAGTTTGGACGCTGTGCTTGAATATTTTAAAGCATAAACAAAAGCACAGTAGTGATATAGAAGTTTTTTCTTCCTTAGTGTAGTCGCATAACACCGTCGGTTATGCGACCTTTTTTTTCATATTTACCTGTTTCAACGGATATAGTCGATACCGCCACATCAAAGCGGAAGTGTATCTCAATATCTTGCACACGCTTTCCGCTGGACTTGTCGGGTTCGTGGACGATGATCTTATCAATCAGTTCAGCGATACGCTTTTCAGCCTGTTTCAGCGTTTTCTTTGCTTTTATAAGTTACGAGGATTTACGCTGAACGGAATTGCTCATAGCGTTCTGGATAAAATCTTCCTCATTCTCACGCACCGTGGCAAGGAACTTGTTCAGCTCACCGAGGACAATTTCGTTGAGAACACAGGTGCGGATATAGTGGACAGTGCATTTGTCCTGTTCTTTAGCGTATGTAGAACAACGCATATGCTCCTGTTCGGAACGCTCATTCTTACGGCGGCTCAGGTACATCTTCTCTCCGCAGTCGGCACAGTACACCATTCCTGCGAACGGACTTACCGTACCGCTTTTCAGCCTTCTTTTCTTGTGGCTGCGTATCTCCTGCACAAGGTCAAAATCGTGCTGAGAAATAATAGGCTCATGGGTGTTTTCGATGATAAGCCAGTTCTCCTTCGGATTTTCATACAGCTTCTTGTTTTTGTAGGACTTGCGGTAGTCCTTGAAGTTGACCGTGTGACCGAGGTAATCCATACGCTCAAGAATATGAATGACCGTTGCCATATCCCAGCGTTTTGTTTTGGCGTTCTGATTGCATACATTCATACCTTTGGAACGGTAATATGCTGTCGGTGTAGGTATGCCGTCCGCAGTCAGGATATTGGCGATCACGGTCGGACCGTTGCCCTCAATGCAGAGCTGAAAAATTCTCCTTACCACAGCGGCAGCTTCTTCGTCAATGACCCATTGGTTTTTATCCGTTTCGGACTTCTTGTAGACGTAAGGCGGGTGTGTAGCAAGCGGCTTACCTGCATGAGCCTTTGCTTTCTGGATGACACGGATTTTCTTGGAAGTATCACGAGCGTACCAGTCATTGAAAATATTTTTGAAAGCCATCAGCTTGTTTTCGGATTTTAAGGTATCCACGCCGTCATTGATCGCAATGTAGCGGACATCATAATCAGGGAACACCATTTCGATCAGCTCGCCTGTTTTCAGGTAGTCACGACCGAGTCTTGAAAGGTCTCACGATACCGACCTTGCCGTCCTCAATGTCAGCCATCATTGCTTTGAAGCCATCACGATCCCAAGTCGTTCCGCTCACTCCATCATCGACATAAAAAGTTGGATTTGGAAAGCCATTGTCCTCAGCGAATTTCTGCAAAATTGCTTTCTGGTTGGTAATACTGTTGCTCTCGCCGTTCAACATATCGTCCTGCGAAAGACGGCAGTATAAAGCTGTTATCTTGTCTGTCATATTAACCTCACTTTCCGACAGGATACAGCAAGCTATTATCATTATAGCGCACCATATTTCTTTTTTCAATGCGCCGATATTCCAAAATCAAACAGCCTGCTGTACGGGTTCTTGGCTGGTTTCACCGAGCATTTTTTCACAGTCAGCCGTGATGAGCCTTGCGAGAATGTCGCTCAGGCTTTGCCGAAAAGCTGGGTTAAAGACGGTTTTCACTCTGTAAATCGTATTCCCGATATGGTACTCGGACACAGTTTCCGATACCGCAACGGCGGCAGTTGTTGTTTCATTCATAGCGAATTTATCTCCTTAGCTTCTCTATATCTACGCTTATAGGTCTGAGGGCATCGCTTTTTTTCTCTTACCCTCATGGTTGTTGGTTGTGATTATAGCCGTGAGGAACGGCAGAGCCGTCCCTCACGGCTATCGTTTTGTTGTCGGTTATATTAAACCGCATACGGATTTTCGTTTTCAAAGAAGGAAGTCTGTCCGTCAGCAACATCACTGTCCGAGCTGTTGCCCGACTTGCTGTCTGCACCGTCAGAGCTATCGACCAGCCCCTCAATGTCAGCGTAGGACATTCCGCTGTCGGTCAACTTGCCGATGAGCGTATGCTCCGCAGTCACAGCATTGAGAAGTGTCTGCCCCTCAGCACCACCGTAAAGTTCGGATAGCTTATCGTAGGTGTAGAGTTTGCTTTCGATGATGACCTTGCGCCTGCGTTCCTGCGCCGCCTTGATAGACTTTTCGTAGCTGTCGAGCTTTGCCTGATTCTCGGCAAGCACGGCATCCGTAATGATAACGGCGGACTCGTCAGCAATCTCAGATTTTGCTTTCTTACTCATTCACATCACCTCTTTTCGGTTTTGAGTATCGCAGGATTTGATTTAACCCCACGATAATATTATAGCAAATTTCGGAGCTATCTGTCTATTCGCAGGGCGCATGAACTTTGTGCGCCATTAGAGTTTTCGAGTTTGTCAAGTTGTTATGGGGAAAATTAAAAAGCTGCGGAGCGGAGTTCGCTCACACAGCTTGTAAGTTATAGAGGTTTATCATCATTTTTGTTATTGGTAGTAATCTGTTACACCTAATCCAATTGTTTCCCAACGATCTTCATAGTTTTCACGATATATTCCTACACTAATTTTTCGATATGCTCTGGAGTCCTCCTCACTATAATCAACATCTGCACCATTATGTCCACATAAAACTTGTTCCAGTTCATTAGCATCGACCTGAAATGCTTTGATACCATATATTTCAGGCTGTATTTCTCCATCTGGACCGCCAAGTAACTCTATAAATTCAACTGTATTATCATTTGAGGAATAGTCAATAGCAAGTTCATCATGGTAATAGTAACGTGAACTATCATATGTTTCACCCTGTCCAAGTACAGTTTCAACATCATTCTTTGTCATTTCGAGCTTAATCTCTTTATCATCTAATACTACTTTATCTAATGGAAATAGAATAGCCCTCATATATGCTCCCTCCTTATAGTTTATAGAATATCAAACTGTTGACCTGTCTTATTATACCATACCGCCTACGGAAAAGTCAATGGACATTTTCACGAGATTGCCGCCCAGACTGCGCAATAAATGCGCCGTACCAGTTTAGAATATTGACACCGATGATGATTGAGAGCATCACGCTGAAGCGTGAGCGAGTGAGACCGCCGACGGTGCGGCATCTCACAAGCACCTAAATCTACACCCACGATCACACCGCCGACTACTCCAAAGCCTGAACCCGACAGGACAGTTATTACAGCGGAGGAATTTCTTGCACCGCTGTATGATGAGCGTGAAACTCCACCGCCTGCACCTGAGCCGACAGAGGTCAAAGCGCCTGAAAAGAAAATAGATGAATGGGCATCTATCCGAGGTATGCGTGACAGCGACAAGATTATTGCAGAGCTTGAAGCTGTCGGCATCATGTCTTTAAGCGAGTTTGGTGGATTTATGCACAATATCCATTCGCCCGAAGATCACACCGATGAAGTTGCCGAGCTGAAAGAGCAGTACACAGCTATCGACAAGCTCCTTGCGATGATAAAACAGCGTTCCGACAATTCTGCTACATACAAGGAGTATCAGGAACGGTCAGCGTTTACGCAAAAGCATTTCCGCAAGAAGAACGCTGGCGCAATCGACGCTTACGAAGAAGCTGACAAGTACATCAAGGAGCATATCAAGGATTATTACATCGACGGCAAAGCACCCAAGCGGAGTGAACTTGCAGCACTGTCAAAGCCGTTAAAAGATAAGCTCAAAGCCATTATGCCCGAACACAAGGCATATCTTCTCAAACATGACACGGCATTTCGGTATACCCGACAGGTGCGCCAGTATCTTAATGAGCAGTACATGAAGCGTGAGAGGGAGAAAAGCCGTCAGAGGACACAGGCAAAACACAGAAATAAAAATGCACTTGAATAAAGGAAGGACGATACTATGAGCAAAATAGGTTATATCTGTGTTTCTACGGAGCATCAGGAAACAGCGAGACAGCAGGAGATCATGTGCGATTATCAGGTTGACCGCATCTTCTCCGAGAAGATTTCGGGAGCGAACAAAGTCCGCCCTCAGCTCAGGGCAATGTTTGACTATGTGCGTGAGGGAGATACCTTCTATGTGGAAAGCATCAGCCGTCTGGGTAGGTCTACAAAGGATTTGCTGAACATCATCGACACCCTCACCGACAAAGGAGTTACCCTTATCAGCCACAAAGAGAAAATCGACACCAACACGCCTGCGGGCAAATTTATGTTGACCGTGTTCGCTGCACTCTCTCAGTTGGAGCGTGAGCAGCTAAAACATCGACAGCGTGAGGGCATCGAGATTGCTAAGGCTCAGGGCAAGTACACCGGGCGAAAGCCTATCCCCACCGACTGGATGAGGTTCGGGCAGCTCTATGGGGAATGGAGAGCAAAAAACATCACGGGCAGAGATTTTATGCGGAGAATGGATATGTCGGCAAATACCTTTTACCGCCGTGTGCGTGAGTATGAACTCCGTCACGGCATCACCGAACAGACCTCAGCTTGACCGTCAGACGAACGGAAAAGCTCCACAGCACCGTCCGAGCCTGCGGAGCGGAAAACTTAACCGCTGAAAAGAAAAAGCCCTCAGAAACGCTTACAGAGCGTTTCCGAGAGCTTGAGTTTATTTAGTTCCAATAAGGTTTGTGCCTGTTGTGGTATGCTCCACAATGCCTAATCGGACTTGTGTGGAACGGAAAACAGGTGTGCCAGTAGGCTATGGATTTATGATAGCATTACTTCATGCTTGATAAACACAATTTGTTGATCATCTACCATCATGGTTTTTTCAATCGGAATCGTCATTTTGTTTGATAAGTTGGTCTGCTTCTTTGAAGAATTTTTCCATAAAGCGAATGCCAATAGACCTATTAGGATTAAGGCAACTACTATTATTGGTTTTATTCTCACTTGTGTCCACTTCTTGCTGAACTGACTTTTTTTTTTAATGGATAATAGTAATTAGCTGTGTTTTTTTCTCTACAAAGCTCGACAGGTTGTTCGTTAATAGTATTAGGAAATTCAAACAAAGACGATATTTCCTCAGTATAGTCTGTACTTGTCGAGGAAGCAGTTATATAAATACCTTTTTTATATTTTTTATACTGTTCATTCTCATTATTTGAAAGTGGCTGTTTAATTGATGCAATCCATAAATCTAATGTCTTTTTTGAGATTCTATATTTATATGTTTTAACGCTTTCATCAGGAATTACACAATCAGCAAGCTGATGATATAGAGTTTGTGCGTCTTGTTCCTCAGCATTAATAAATCCGCATACAAATGATAGGAATTCATCGAATGAATCAAATTCAAACCCAAAGTTCATTTGAACTTCTCTACCAATATCAGAATGATCATTCCCATAATTATACTTTAGCTTACGAACAAGAAAAATATATCTATATGAATCTGGTATTTTACCACATAATCTTCTAATAATACCATTTTCAAAAGCAGTTTGAACTATATTAGCATTATTTTCCTCAGAAGGGCAGTAATCGGAGTTATCTGCTTTTTCTCCAACCAGAAAAGATCCGTAGACAAAGCCCGAAGGAGAATGCTTATAAGAGCAATAGGAATGAATTTTTATCACGCTCTCATCTCCTTTAATTAGAATCGTAGAGGATTGTTTACCAATTCGTAGCCATCATTGGATTTTTTTAGCTGTCCTTGGATTAGCTTCTTTTCAGCTAAAAAGTTTTTCGCAGACGCAAGATTTCCATACTTCTCTTTTAATCCACGAATCCAATTTGCAATCAATCCACTATCCTGCTTTTCTCTTTCTTTCAGTTTATTCATCAGATCAAGCAAATATGCAAGAGTGTACAAAAGTGGCTGCTCACAAAATTTAGGATTATAGCTGGCATTCATGTCTTTAAACAAAAATTTTACAATGCTTGGAATCTTGGTAACAGAATCTACTTCTATCTGTTCATCTTTCTGCCCGTCTTTTGTATATTCAAATCTTGAAAAACGAACAGTGTTTTCTCCAAGAGTAAGTATCGGAGCAATTATGACCTGATAGTGATTGCGGTTTTCCTTTTTTTGTACATAGTCAAAGAGTTCCTGATAGCCAGTATGAATACGTTGATTAAGAAGTTGCATCTGTCCTTGATCAAAGTACGTCTCACATTTTAAAGGAACGAACATAATCATTTTCGGATCCCCGTTTTCAGAAACAGTAAAGTTATTTTTCACCATATTCGCAATTACAGAACAGTAATTTCTTCCTTCGTTAAACTGACCCACGGAATCTCCCTTTCGGGTCATAGCTTTTTCCATAAGATAAATACTGTCAACAGCCACGATGATTATGTCACATTTTTTCATCTTGTCACTAAGTTGTGCTTGATGACGTTTCCATTCATCTTCCCGTCCTGGATACTTTATAAGCCATTCTCCGGGAAAATCACAGAAACTAAAATTAATTCTGCCACCCTTCTTTCCTGCAATAGAAACAACCATTTTGTAATCTACAATATCATCTGTTCCATCACAGTTAAAGGTCATGCTTCGGGTTTTATTTGCAAAATACTGCTCTATTTCCTGCTTTTTTTCTCTGAGCATATCCATCGTATCTTCATCTTCAATCTGAATTTCAAGATGAGTACTCTTACCAAACACTTTACAAAAACAATCTTTTATAGCGGAAATAACGCTTGTTTTTCCGCAACGTCTTCCGCCAAACATCATAATATTAACAGTGCATTCCATAGTTTTTTCCTCAATTCTCAATTGTAAAATACTCAATGGAGTTCAGTTTGCTAAGTGCGCCTGTAACAGCGTTCCATTTTTCTGCAATACTCTGCAAAGCGCTTTCTTTCTGATAGTCGTCTTTCCAAATCAGAGCCATCCAATCTTCATAAAGATACCGCCATTCCTCAGCAATCTTGCTTTCATTATCTACCATTGTGTATGTAATTCTATCATATAAATCCTTGATTGCGGCGAATAAAGATTTGTTTGGAGTCTTATACAAATCACGCAAAGCAATCTCAACATTATCGTGAATGTTTTCAACGTAGGTGCGAAGCCATTCATAAATATCATCTGCAACAGCATCAGGGTCACTCATAGGTGCAGAAATTTGCGGAACTGTAGGTTCACCATTCTTTTTCGGAATAGAAATATCAATATTGTCAAGCTGATCACGCACTTCATGAATTAAGAAGCCTTGTACATTAATTGTATATGATTGGAATTTCCGTAGGGCTGCTGCGAAAAATTTATAATTCTTTTCCCCATCAATTTTTTCAAGGAAAGAATCAATCCACGCATCTGAACTGGTTGCTTTATTTAACGGAATGATTGTTCCAAGTCTTCCGTATTCATCATCAGCAAAAATATGTAAAACTTGCATTTTCATTTCTTCAACAAGCTTTTCAAGAACATCGTTAAGCTGAGTGAAATCATCTATTATGCTCAATCGCATCAAATTAGTACAGCTCTCATATACGTTAAGCTGATTAGCATCACCGTACTCTGTAAATTCGATAATCTGTTCTTTTGAAGGAACACAATTAAGGATATTATTGAGCTTGACTTCAACAGCATCCATAAGTTCCTCACAAGGAATGTCACGGCGAGGTTCATATTCGGTCAGGTACAGCGTTCTTAGTTGACCTAAGACTCCCTTTTTTATAGTGGAATTGATGCGTTTGAAGAAGCGTCTTTTTATATCATCATTTGCAGAATTAGCTAATGCACAATCGGAGGCGGTACAAATACCTTTGAATGCTTCAAAAAGTTGCTCACCCAAACGATTTAGTTTTTCGATAAGGTGCTTGTCAACTTCGGTAATGCGAGCAGAGAGGTGTTCCAAAACAGGAATGAGCAATCTATTAACTACTTCGTCCCCTGAGAGACAGTTTACATTTAATGCCTTAGCAACAGCATAGTCTTTTTTACCGATTTGGTTGATTAACTCATTTACACCAGTTACGTTACTTTCACCTTTTTCGACTCTGTTCATAACCCAAAAGAGCATTTCTTTTGTATAAGCCTTAGAAACACGTTCTTGAATTCTTTTCAAAAGTTTCCAATCTGGACCCAATGAATAACGTTTAGCGTCAGGTCTTGTTATCAATATAATAGCATCACTATCATTCTCGACTGCTTTTAACATTTCGTCTTCAACGCCGATAGCCGTTTTCCCTAAGCCTATGGTATCTACAAGAACAATACGTCCAACATCACTATGTGGGAAACGAGCTTTTATATTAGCTAATTTAACCCCAAGATGTTTATAGTATTTTTTGGTTGGATCATTACACGAATAGTGAGAAACATACATTTCAATCTGATCTTTTTCTACTGATATAACCTTATCAAGATCATCTTTGTATTTGTCATAATGCTCCACATATTCTCTAAGATTATCACACATTTCGGCAACATCATCCGTTGCTTCTTCTGATTCTTCGGCTTCTGCTTGGATAGTATTAACATCTATCTCTGAAATTTGCCAATGTTTAGTGATATGTTGCTTTCCGTTTGTCAAACGATGAAGATAGCTGTTTATAATTCCAACGATCTCATCCCCAGTATAGAAAGTTATCTCTGCTGTTACCGAATCACTATCAACATTTGTTATGATTGATTTTGCTCCAGTACAAGAAGTGCCATCGGAAGAAGGGATTACAGAATTATCCAATCAGCTTATGTTTTTCATTATAAGGCTTTTGCCTTGACCTTCACGTCCTATAAAACTGATATTGAGACTATCACGGCTTAATCGTGCAGTAAGTTTATCAAGTTCTCGTGAATAATCTGCATAGAGCTGTGAAAATTCTTCAGTGGAAATTTCGGTGATTCGTTCAATTATGCTGTAATCGCCCTTAAACATAGGGAAGCTCTCAGGGCTATTTTTGATTCTATTCTGAAAAGCCCTAAAATCAGAAACACTTTTCGCAGCATCATCAATAGTACGTTTAGTTGCCTCTAATGAATCAAGTCGCTGTTTTCTTTTTGCGATGATCTCATCAATCTGCTGCGGAATACTAATATTGCTCATATTCTTATCCTCTCAATCTTATATATCATTACTATACCTTAATTTCACTTGCATTTCGCATACTGATAAATCATTTATACTTATTATACATTATAGCACAAAGTGGATAAAATTTCAAGTCTTTTTTGAGATTTATTCGGTACATTTGTTATTTACTGAACTGAAATTAACTATCAATTGCTATTACCGTGTTCTGAAAGATAACTGTAAATAAAAAGGATCGAAGTATTCCCAAAAAAGCAAGACCCACTGAAATCAGCGAGCCTTGCCTTCATGATTTTTGCTATGAAATCATCTTTCGATTTCTGTAATAAGCTGTACTCCATCTTTAAATCCGACCTTATATGCAGCCCTCATCTCAGCGGCGGCAGTATCGATCACGCAGTCCAGTATCTTGTGGAAAACATCGATCTGCTCCTCGCTCAGCGAATCTTCAAACGGTATACAGAGCTTGTTAAACTCATCAGAGAACTCAGCGGAGTGGATTTCAACCTGTCTGTAATTATACATCGCATCGATCATTTATATCTGTCCTTTCGGTTTTATTGCTGTAAAGCCAACCGTCCAAACTTTACCAAACTATCGTTGATAAGGTGTTGCCTATGGCACCCCTTACGAAAAGAAACACCGCCAACAATCTCACAAGTAACGGTGTTTCTTTTCACTAAATCTTTGGGAGAAACCGCTTAGCCAATAGGCTTATGCAGTACCCCTTTGTCATTTTCATTATATCACAATGCTAATAAAAAGTCAAGAGCTATAAGTAATCGGCTATTTCAACTTCCGTGTTGATGTTAACAAAAATTTCACAATCAACAAGATTTTAATTCAACAGACAATCCCCCCTTGAAATTACATATAAATAATGCTATACTAAGCTTATTACAAAATTAGACAGAGGTGATCAAGTGCTCGCCGTTTGTATGACGCTGATCAACGATGATGATAAATCAGAGTTCAGAAAAATATATGACTCTCTTGAAAGAAAAATGTTCGTATTCTCAATGTCAATGTTACATAATAACGCATTGGCGGAGGAAGCTGTTTCTGAAACATTTTTGGCGTTAGCAGAAAATTTCAAAAAAATTCATAGTTTAGAACCAACCGAAATAGTCGCTTATACAGTTATTATTAATAGAAACGTGTGTATCGATATTCTTGCAAAAGAACATAAACACAGTATCAATGTTCAGATAGATGAAAAAATCAAGGAGATATCTGAAGACTATGACCACTTTGAACAGCTTATTGTTGCTGATATGGTCGAAAAGCTACCTGATATTTATCGTGACGTTATTATGATGAAATATTTCTATGGCTTTAAGGTCAAGGAAATATCAAAGCAGTTGCATTTATCTGTTGGCGGAGTAAAATCAAGACTTGAAAAAGCCCGAAAAATACTCAGAAAGGATATAAACGACGATGAGTGATACACGATCAGAGTTAAAAAAGCTTGTACCTTTGTATTGTGACGAACTAAATAGCCTAGATCTGTCATTGTACGAAAATTATGAGTTTTCTAAGGACTATCTGAACAAAAAAGAAAAGCTCATAAAGAACCAAAGCCGCATCTATTATCCGCTTATCAAAACCACAGGACGAAGGATCGCTTCTGCCATAATTGCGGCAGCCATTATGGGTACAACGACTGTTGCCGCCTATGCACCTGCAAGAAATGCAGTAAGGAATTTCTTTCTGCGAATTTTCAATGATCACACCGTTGTATCTGTTCAACATGATAGCAAAGATATAGGCGATCACAAAAGCAAGATAGAAAAGCGATACAGCATTACTGTTCCAGAAGGTTTTGTTTTAGATGAAAGCGAAAGTGTTTCAACTGACAACTACATCGGATTATGCTATTATTCAGATGATAAGAAAAAGAGTATATATTTCGACCAATATACAGCGGATTCTTATTCTTCATATTATGATAATGAACGTGGTCATTTCAAAACTTCATCAGATAAATTCGGAAATGAGTTTATGATATACACAAATGATGATTTCATTAATATTTTGTGGGATAATGGCGAATATATATTTAGTTTAAGTGGTGACATATCTGAATCAGAAATAATGGATATCTACTATTCTGTAAAATAGGAATTAATAGTGCATGGTGTGATACAGCACACTATTTTTATGCAATAATAATAAAAACAAGTACGTGCAATTGTGAAAACATACAAACCTATGTATTTCAATCAGCCATTTTCACTGCTTTTTCAGTTTATATAATTGAAAGGCGGTGAAAATGATGAAAAAGTTTATATGCTTGGTTCTGACGGTTATTCTGACGTGCTGTATTACAGTATCTGTTTCTGCTTCTTTCGAAGATGTTGCAATAACCGATAAGGTTGATGCAAGGTATGCGTATGCTAATAGGATCAAATCTACGCTTAGTATCTCATCCAAAAATGCAACTTGTCAATCAACAGTACAAGGCAGTTCCAAAACTGTGACCAAAATAGTCATCAAGCAGACATTGCAGTATAAAAGCGGTACGAAATGGCTCGATGTGACAAGTTGGGTCAAGACTGTAAATACATTTAGTCTTAGATTCAATAACACAAAATATAATATCGGCAGCGGTACTTATCGTGTTAAGACAACTGCTGATGTTTACAGCGGCTCAAAGTATGAAACTATTACGGCTTACAGCAAGACTGTTTCGTGTTGATGAGTGTGGGTGGCGATTGAAAGGTGGTGAACTTATCTTAGAATAATTAATATATAAAAGACAAACATTGTGAAAAGGAGTTAATAATATGAAAACAACAAACTATCTCGCCGGATTAGCGGCAATAACAATGACATTCACAGGCGTGGCTGCGCCAATATCAGCTTATGCCGATGATATCTCAAAGTCTGCAAGCATAGACTATGCAACATACGGCAACTTTGTGTATATCATAAAAGCTGATAAAACAGCCGAGATAGTAGAGTATAACGGCACAGATGAAAACGTTGTTATACCTGCTGAGGTCAACGGCTATACTGTTACAGGCATAAGCGGTTGGTCGGGTAAACCTACAAATTCTCACCCTTTGGGTGTCATAACTGGTGCTTTTAAGAACAACAAGACAATTAAAACCGTAGTCATTCCTGATACAGTAAAATATATCGACGATGAAAGCTTTTACGGCTGCACTGCCCTTGAAAGCGTGACGTTTGGCAATGGTGTTGAAGAAATAGGCGATTATGCCTTTGAAAACTGCACTTCACTTTCCAAGGTATACATACCTGTAAGTGTAAAGAAAATAGGCGCTGAGGCTTTTGGTTATACTTTCGGCTCAGAACTTACACTTAATAAAAACTTCTCAATGACCTGCGCTAAGGATAGTGCCTCTGAAAAGTATGCAAAAGAAAATGGTATCACATATGACACATATCAGGTGAAAATAGACGAGCTTGCCGTTTCAGGCATCAATGGCAAAGAGTACACAGGTAAGCCTGTTACGCAAAATATAGTTATCAAAAATGGCAATGTCGTCCTTGATGAGGGTACTGACTATACTGTTACTTATTCTGCAAACACAAAGGTGGGTACTGTTGAAGTCACCATAACAGGAACAGGCTCATACACAGGCGAGATAAAGTCAAGCTTTGATATACTGCCTGCAAAACAGCAGATACAGAAGCTTGAAACACGCTTCAAAGGCTTTTTCATAGACTGGGCGCAGAAAGGCTCTGCAACAGGATATGAGATAGAATATAGCACAAATGCTGATTTTAAGGACAGCACGGTTAAAAAGCTTACCGCAAACAAGCCTGATACTCTCACCATAAGCGGTCTGACAGCAGGAAATAAATATTATGTTCGTGTACGTTCCTACACAAACGTTGGCGAAAAGGTATACTATGGAGCATGGTCAGACAGCAAAAATGTTACCGCCGCAAAGTATGACATTACAAAGTCAGCTATCTCAGGTATTTCTACAAAGACATACACAGGAAAGAATATCACGCAGAGCGTAAAGGTAAAATACAACGGCAAGACGCTTAAAAGCGGCACAGATTACACAGTTTCATATTCAAGCAACAAAAATGTAGGAACAGCCACAGTAAAGATAACAGGCAAAGGACAATACGGCGGAACTGTCAGCAAGACATTCAAGATAAACCCTGCCAAGCAGAAGATACAGAAGCTCACAGAGAAGTCAAAGGCATTCTTTATTGATTGGGCGCAGAAAGGCTCTGCAACAGGTTATGAGGTGCAGTACGCCACAAACTCTAAGTTTACAGGCGCAAAGAAGCTTGATGTTGCAAACAACAAGACCGACAAAATGACGATTTCAAAGCTTTCGGCAAATAAGAAATACTATGTTAAGGTACGTTCCTATACGCTTGTAAAGGGTACTAAATATTATGGAGAATGGTCGGCTGTTAAGAGTGTGACGACAAAGAAGTAATAAGCCTATAAAACCAAAGCCATTTTTTCGTATAATAAATTTTCGCCGACAATACACTATGTAACTGATCCTTCGAACCGCTCGTCATTAAATATGATTCAAAATCTTATGGATTTGTACAAACAGATATCAGGAGCTGATATTGATAGGTTAAAATTAGGACTATTCTAAATAGAATAAGCTGCCACAGATTTTTTCTGTAGCAGCTTATTTTTTGTTTATGCTATTCCTTCTTGCGAAGATATCCGTCATCATCATATTTCTAAGCTATATGCTGTGCAGCTTGCTAATCGCCCCATTTGTCTACAGCCTTATCCCAAATTGTCATATATTACAACCTGTTTTCTGAAAAAGTTTACATTTATCAACATGGAAGTTGAAATAGCCAATTTTTGTAACATTAATAAGACAGAAATAATCTGTAATTCTATCGCAGTCAAAAATTTATTAATATTCAATTCATATTACAATGTTATAATAATAGAACAAACGTGTGCAAAAAAGGATGTATAACATCATAAAAACTACTAAGATATAAAAATAAGTCAAATAAGTGTAACCACACTTTGAGGGAAAAGCTATGAGCAAACGTATATCCAGAGCAACGAAACTGGCAAGGGGACAAGGATCCGGCGAGGGCGCAACGTATAAACCATATGTTATGACCAATGAGTTCAATAGCTTGGGGACAACTTCCGTCATTAAGGATTGGAAAACAGGACGTGGCGTTCATTGCCTGTCACAGGCAGAAGCTTTATGGTACTACATTCTCCGCTGGGACGATAATAATATAGATATTCGGGAACAATACCCTCTTGACCGAAATATCACACGCAAGATCGCTGACAAATATGGTTTTAAACACCCAGGAAATTCTGATCATATTATGACAACCGATTTCCTTGTCACAAAGAAAAATAATAAACTGCACGCATATTCTGTGAAACCCGACCGTGACCTAAGCAAGCGTACCTTGGAAATTCTCTGTATAGAAAAGCTCTACTGGAAACACAACAATATTGAGTTTGATATGCTTTTCAAAGAGGACGTTAACACGATATTGGCGTCAAATATAAGGCTTGTCACAGAATATTATGACGAAAGTCGTGTATTTGATAGATATAGTAACATAAGACATAATATCGCCACGAAAAAGATCCGCTGCGATATGGAACACAAAATTCTAACAAATGACGATCTTGATAGAATATGGGGTGAATACTGCGATGAATGATTATATTTTAGCTATAGGCGATATATTGTATGATAAAGATAGTCAAAACAGCTATCGAATAATATCATTAATTGACGATCATTTAATACTGTGTGAAATGGAAACAACCAAGCTGGAGTTACAACAAATCAAATATACCATTATAGCTGATTTGGTATTATCTAATAAAATAGAAATAAAGAAAGACCAAGCCCTCGTTTATGACATTGACCAACTATCTGAAAGCGTGAGAAACAGATATATACTGAAAGTGCATATTATGAACGATGTCAAGACTGCATATGGACCTTCTTATCTAGGATTAATGGGTAAATCCTCAAAAATAGAATTGCAGAAAATACTAGCCAAATACAACTATCCTATATCGAGCTTTTGGAGAATGTGTACCACTTATTTTCAAAGTGGAATGAAGAATTATTCACTTATTAACGCCAAATCGTTTAAATCAAATGAAGTAAAAACATACACTTACAAAGCACGACCGGGAGCTAAATCCACATATAATCTTGATAATGATGTCAAGCCTAATGAATATGTCATATATTTTGAGGAAGCCCTTAATGAATACAAAGCAGGCAGAGAGAAAACATTAAAAAAAGCTTTTTCAAGAATGAATATTCTACACTTTACCCAAGCAGAAATAATTGATGGAGTAGCCACAAGATTACTTTTGCCTGAATGTCAAAGACCTACCTACAGACAGTTTTACTATTACGCCCAAAAACATCTGACAAAGGAAGAAAAAGATCTGATAAAAACCTCTGCCGCTGAACAGCGGAACAACAAAAGACTTCTCATAAGCGATTCATTGAAAGACGTTTATGGACCTGCGGATATGGTAGAGATAGACGCTTGTGAGGCTGATGTTTCTCTGGTATCTGAGCTTGACCCTGATCAGGCAATAGGCCGCCCTATCGTGTATTTTATGATAGACGTATATTCTAGGATAATACTTGCGGTGTCAGTTGCATTTGACAATAACTCTATTCTCGGCATAACAAATCTGTTTTTGAATCTAGCTGACGATAAGCTGGAATATTGTAAAAAATACGGTATTGAATTTAATGATAAAAGGCTATGGCCGTCAGGTGTTATCCCAAAAAGAATAAGAGTGGACCGTGGAAGCGAATTTAAAAGCTATGAGTTTGACAGAATATGCAACGAGATCGGAATTGAAAAACAAATAGTCAGCGGTGCGTCAGGCTCTCTCAAGGGCGTTGTTGAGCAAGCCTTTCATCAAATGCACGCCAAGCAAAATGTACACCTTGAAAACCACGGACTTATCGAGAAAAGATATGATTCTCTTCATCACAAAGAAGCTTCTCTCACCATACACGATTATACCCGAATGGTGATAAACTTTGTGTTAGCACATAATCAGCAGCACCTTGAAACATACCCTCTCACAAAAGAAATGATAGAAAAGAACATAGCTCCTGTTCCTGCGATATTGTGGGAATACGGCTCAAAAAAATATGGAATGCCGCAGCCGATACCTGTTCTTGAACAATACCTTTATAGCCTGATGACGCCTATCAAAGCCAAGATATCAAAACGAGGCATAAGCTACAAAGGCTTGTGGTACTTTGCACCTAACGATAAACGGCTGATGTCAGAGATGTATGCCGCAGGCACAAGGCGTATGCCATTTGAAGTGAGAATGGATATGCGTGATGTGGGTGCCATATACTACATCAGAAATTCCAAGCTGGTAAAGATACCACTAAACGTCCTCATTACAGGCAACAGCGACTATAAGGGACTTACAATGAAACAATATGAAGAATATTATAGTGCAAAAAAGAAAATGCAGGCTAAAGGCAGGATAGACAACGAAAAAATAGACACTGCCGTGTATGCAAACAACGAGAGTATCGTTAAGTCAGCAAAGAAAAACGTTCACTCACGAACAACGGACATACGAAGCTCCCGTGAGATCGACAAGCAAAAAGTATCTTATGAGGGCAAGATAAGCACAAGACTTGAAAACAAAGATGAAACGTCCAAAAACATTTCATCAGATGAACAAAAAGAAAACGGTGTGACCGAGTATCGGGATTATGCAAGCTTTGAAGAAGCTTTGCAGGACTTTTACGACAACAACTGATGTCAAACTTGGGGAGATAACGAATGGCAAAATATAATTATGTAACATGTGAAGAAGGCGTGTCACAGTATGATGATTATGATCTGAAAGAACAGCGGATAGTTCCTGCACGATATGTTAAAGCCAAACTAGCAATAGACGCTGGCAATCCATACATAGAAGCTCTACCATATCCGAGAACAGGAAGAAACATCATATCGTCATATAGCCAAACTATGGTCGATTTTGATTACGATAAAATAAAGAGTATGTCAACCATTGATAAGATACTTCAGATAAGATCTCTGAGGAGCATACGCTTTCCGCTTCCATTTCATGCAGAGCTTGAGCTTTCTTTCTACAATGCCTTGATAACATCATACAGATCACGTCACATTCTTCATTCTGACAATGATAAGGTATCTTATTCCGTGGAAAACCAGGAATTCGCCGCATCAAATATTTTGATAGGCGATTCAAGTGCTTCCACAGACGCAGGCTTTTCTCTTATCGGATATTCAGGCTGCGGCAAAAGCTCTGCAATACAAATGCTTGTATCATACTATCCGCAAGTTATTATGCACACAACAGAAAACGGAGAGTATTTTCCTCAGATAACATATCTTGTTGTCAACTGTATCCCAAACAGCAATTTTTCTGCCTTGTATGACGGTATAGGTGACGCTATCGATAAAGCTTTGGGAAATATCAAACCCATATATTCCGCTGAGATAATGAAAAGAAGGACATTAGGTGCAAAAGCAGAGCGTATCCGTGAATATGTAGAAAAGTTTGCTATTGGCATCATCATTTTCGACGAGATACAGCTTATAGATTTTTCGCATACAAGAGAAAACTCTTTTGATTCTCTGCTTACACTCTCAAACAGAACTAAGGTCGCAACAGCTATTGTGGGTACGGAAGACGCAAAAGCCAAAATGTTTAAAACACTCAGAACAGCTCGAAGAGTCGGCAATGTCATTAATGGGAATATGTATTGTACGGACAGAAAATTCTTTTACTTTCTTGTAAACGAACTTTTCCGATACCAATGGTTTGATAAACCTGTTACAGTTTCAGAGGAGATAACAGACGCTTTGTATGATGTTACAAAGGGGATCGTAGACCAGCTTATCGGCATATATTGACAAAATTAGTGTGGAAATGTATAATATAGGTGTAATATCTTATTTGAGTACTTATGCTCGGCCTGTTTTCAACGGAGGTTGTTCTATGCCAATAGTGATATGTCCTAAATGTAAAAAAAGATTCAATGATATAGCTACTTACTGTCCTTCTTGTGGCTACCCCACAAAAAAAGCTAAAGCATTAGCGAAGGCAATGACATATCTTAAATCTTCAGCCTATTCGTATAGGGGGCTAAAAAAACAATTAGAAGATTGTGGCTACACAGAATCGCAGGCTCAATATGGGGCGCATTTATGTGGTGCTAATTGGTATGAACAAGCTATCAAATCAGCTAAAATGCATCTTAAAAGTGAACCTTTTTCATATGATGGATTATACGATCAACTGATATGTGATGGCTTTTTACACAATGAAGCTACATGGGGTGTTGATAATTGCGAAGGTAATTGGGAAGAACAAGCCGTTAAATATGCAAAAGCAACTATTAAAAGCAATCCTTTTTCTCTCAATAAATTAATTAGTAAGCTCGAAGATGATGGTTTCACACACTCTCAAGCTATGTATGGTGTTGAAAATTGTGACGCAGATTGGGACAAAGAAGCTGTTAAAGCTGCAAAAGCAACTATTAAAAGCAATCCTTTTTCTCTCAATAAATTAATTAGTAAGCTCGAAGATGATGGTTTCACACACTCTCAAGCTATGTATGGTGTTGAAAATTGTGACGCAGATTGGATGCAACAAGCTCTCACATGTGCAAAGCTTTATTTAAAAAGCCAACCATTTTCATACGAGGGGTTGAAGTGTCAACTTCAATATGAAGGCTTTTTACAGGATCAAGCAATATATGGCGTAATAAATTGTGGTGCAGATTGGAACAAACAGGCTGTTAAATCTGCAAAATCGTTGCTTAGGCATTTACCAGTTTCACATAACGAATTGCTTCTTATGCTAAAAGAAGAAGGTTTTACACATAGCCAAATTCAACATGGCATTAATAATTGTTGTGCAGATTGGGATAACCAAGCCTTAAAAAGAGCAAAAAGTTTTATCAAAGACTTACCATTCACCTATAATTTTTTGGTTAATCAGTTAATAGAAATCGGATTTACCACAAGCCAAGCTCAGTATGGCGTAGATAATTGCAAACAATTTCTAGCTGAAAAATCTAAAAAAATTGAAAAACGATTATTAACTGACTTATATTTATGCAATTATTCAACCTATAGAAGTCCCCAATATGACTATATCTACGATTGGAATAACCTAACAGAGAAAACAATAAGATACTATGTAAGAAAATATTCTTTTTTTCAATATCAATCTCAATATGAAAGAGAAAGTAGTATAGATTTTTCGAAAATAAAATCGCTGGAAGCAGCAAAGTATTACATGGAAACTGACATTTTTTCGTATAATGGATTGGTTGATCAACTCGAGACAGATGGATTTACCTATGAAGATTCCCAATATGGTGCTACGAATTGTGATGTTGATTGGAATGAACAAGCTTTAAAAAAGGCAGAACTCTATTTATCTACAGATTTATTATCATATAACGAACTAATTGAACAACTTGAAGATGATGGCTTTTTACATGAAGAAGCTCAATATGGTGCGGATAATTGTCAGAAATGGTAGTGTTAACACTTTTACAAATACAGTCAAGATGATTTATACAATGTAATTATTAGCTGCAGAATGGGAAAGAAGATACGAACAATATAAAAGATATATCCAACAAAATAACGGAAGTTCAGATATAACAAAACGAACTATTTTTGAGGGTGAAAAACTTGGTGATTGGGTGGTACTGCAAAGAAGAAACCACAAGATAGGAAAGCTAAGCGAAGAACGCTACAAGAAGCTTTGCGATATAAATATGAAGTTTTAATAGGCTGCATTAATATTAATATCGCAAAATATATAGACTTTCTCATTTAAAAGTGTTATAATATTCTGTAGAAGATAATGAGATACAGTATACATCTATTATATCTCATTATAAATTGTAATTTTTTAATGTTTTTTATGCTCAAAATACTAATATCTCATTATCAAATGTATTATTGCCTTACAAAAATAATGTCTAAGATATTAATATCTCATTATGAATTGTAATTATTCCCGAGTAATTACTCGTTTTGAGCGTAATATATCTCATTATGAATTGTAATTAAACAACAAAATAAAACCCAAAAATTTTTTTGAGCGAGTTTCAAAAAAAGTTAACATTATAGCCGTTAAAACTCAAAAACTCAAAACTGCAAAATCCGAAAATAATGAACATTATTATTGACATAAAACAGCAAACAGCATATAACTATCGGGGCAATACAAAATCGTATTGCCCTACGTTGTATGTATGAAAGGAGCGGAAAATGAATTATTGTGAGATAAAGAAAACCGATATCGCCAATGGCTCAGGTGTGAGGGTCACGCTGTTCGTATCAGGCTGCAGACACCACTGCAAGGGCTGTTTTCAACCTGACACTTGGAACTTTGACTACGGCAAGCCTTTCACAGATACCACTGCAGACGAGATAATTAACGCCCTCTCAAAGGGCTATATAAAAGGACTTACGCTCCTTGGCGGCGAGCCTATGGAGCCTGAGAACCAGCCTGAGCTTACAAAACTCCTCCGCCGTGTGAAAACTGAACTTCCCGACAAGGACGTGTGGTGCTACACAGGCTGTACCCTTGAAACTGACCTGCTTGCAGGCTCAAAGTCCCCATACAGAACACAGTACACAGACGAAATGCTGAGCCTTATCGACTACCTCGTTGACGGCGAGTTCGTCCTCGAAAAGAAAAACATCTCCCTGAAATTCAGAGGATCTGAAAATCAGAGGATACTTCATAAAGAGGACGGCATTTGGCTGCCTTGCGAAGATATGTAAAACAAAACCGCTCCCCGTGACATCACGAAGAGCGGTTATTTTTATTGCGTAGGTGCGACCTAAGGTCGCCCCCCTTGAAACTTTTATAAGATAACTCTACAGCCTTACTTTTCAGACTTTGTAAAGAATATCGCCTTTATAAGCTGGATAACGAGCATAGAGCCAAAGCTTAGAATGTATATCCATGCAAACTGCATACCTGTCATGTCTGCTATCTTGAAAAGTCCCTTGAGTTGTGGAACGAGCAGAACGGAGTTTAAAAATACCATTCCAAGACCGAACGCCATAAGACCGAACTTGTTGTTGAAAAAGTCCTTTGAGAATATAACAGGACCTTTTTTCTTGCAGGAGAAGCCGTGGAACAATCTTGCAGAGCAAAGCACAGCGAATGCCATCGTCATACCAAGAGCTGCGCTTGTCTTGTTTCCCATAAGGAAAGCCAAAGCTACTGCTATCGCTATAACTATGCCATACAATGCGATCTCGCCCAGAAAAGGACGTGTGAGTATAGATTCATTTGCGTTTCTTGGCTTGCGTTTCATGACCTCTTCGGAGTGAGGTTCAAGACCCAAACCGATAGCAGGAAGCGAGTCTGTAAGCAGATTAATAAACAGCAAATGTATTGCCGCAAACGGAACAGGAAGTCCAAGCAGTGAGTTGAAAAGCACCACAAGAATTGCCGCAAAGTTGCCCGAAAGCAGGAAGAGTATAGCCTTTTTAATGTTCTCGTAAATGTTTCTGCCGTTTCTTATGGCCTTGACTATAGTTGCAAAGTTATCGTCTGCAAGCACCATTGAGGCAGCGTCCTTTGAAACCTCAGTTCCTGTGATGCCCATTGCAACGCCCACATCAGCCTGCTTTAACGCAGGTGCGTCGTTCACACCGTCGCCTGTCATGGAAACTATACAGCCGTTTGCCTGCCAAGCCTTTACGATCCTTATTTTATGCTCAGGTGTAACACGAGCGTAAACAGCCTTGTCCTTTACAAAGTCAACAAGCTCTTCGTCTGAATAAGCGTCAAGCTCGTGACCCTCAACAGCCTTTGAGTTGTCGTCAAGAATACCTATCTCACGGGCAATAGCCGAAGCCGTAACGATATGGTCGCCTGTTATCATGACTGGCTTTATGCCTGCCTTGCGGCATTCCGCAACAGCCGCCTTTGATTCCTCTCTCGGAGGATCCATCATAGCAATAAGACCGACAAACTCCAATCCGTCCTCGTCCTCTGGACATACGATATCCTTGTCGAATTTTTTCTCTGCAAATGCAAGTATACGCAGACCTTTTTCCGAAAGCTCTGCCACACGCTGGGTTATAACAGCCTTTTCCTCGTCGCTTGAAGTTATCCTGTTTATAAGAACGTCAGCCGCACCCTTTACATATAGCACCTTCTCGCCGTCGATAACGTGCAGAGTTGACATAAGCTTTCTGTCTGAATCGAATGGTATCTCAGAAATTCTAGGGAGATCTTCCCTCACCTTGTCAGTGTCGATACCAAGCTTTGTGCCGAAGTTGATAAGAGCCGTTTCAGTAGGGTCGCCTATCTCAACGCCGTCCTTACAGCTTGAATCGTTGCAAAGGATCATGGCTCTTGTCATAGTCTTGACCTTTTCATCGTCAAGATCAACAGCGTCAGTGTCGATTATCCTGCCGTCTACCATTATTTTTCTGACTGTCATCTTGTTCTGAGTAAGAGTACCCGTCTTGTCAGAGCATATTACAGAAACGCTGCCCAAGCCCTCAACAGCTTGAAGCTTTCTTATGATAGCGTTTTCCTTTGACATTTTCTGTGTGCCGAAAGAAAGCACGATAGTAACGATAGAGCTGAGAGCCTCAGGGATAGCCGCAACAGCAAGTGCGATAGCGAACATGAACGAATCCATAAGCTTGCCGCCACGAAGCATACTAAGTCCGAACACTACAGCACAAACGATAAGGATAGCTATGGAAAGCTTTTTGCCGAATTCGTCAAGCGTGTTCTGGAGAGGCGTTTTTCTCTCTGATGCGTTTTGGATAAGCGAAGCTATCTTGCCCACCTCAGTGTCCATACCCACCTCAGTGACAAGCATTTTTCCTCTGCCGTATGTGACAAAAGAACCTGAATAAACCATGTTAGCACGCTCAGCAAGAGGCTTTTCGCCCTCTATATCGCTCATATCCTTGTCAATATTAACGCTCTCGCCTGTGAGTGCAGACTCGTTCACCTGTACAGAAGCGCACTCTACGAGTCGTCCGTCTGCACATATCTGGTCGCCCGCCTCGATAAGAAGAATGTCGCCCACTGCGATCTCCTCAGAGGGGATAATGACCTTTTCGCCGTTACGAAGCGCCTTAGCTGTTGGTGCAGAAAGCTTTTTAAGGTTCGTCAGTGACTTTTCAGCCTTGACGGTCTGAACTGTACCCAAAATAGCGTTCATTGTGATAACAACGAGTATTACCGCACAGCTCTCAACGTCTTTCATGAAAGCTGAAACTATCGCAGCAATAATGAGTATAAGCACAAGAAAGTCCTTATACTGCTCTAAAAAAATCACGGGAATGGACTTTTTCTTGCCCTCCGTGATAACATTTCGTCCGAACTTTTCGCAGTTTTTCACTGCCTGCTCGGTTGAAAGACCATTTTCACCTGATGAAAACTCAGTGTAAAGCTGGTCAAGTTTTTTTTGATACTGCTTCATAAAATACCACCCTTTTTATTTTTTCCTGTAGTCGCTGCCGATATACCCTTCAAAGCCTCCTTTTCTCATAGGCTCAGAAAAATAAACGCATAAAAAATCGGCAAGACGTTTATTGGGTAAACTGCGCCTGTGGCAATTTAATCAATAAAAGTCTCGCCGTTTAGATATGCAGCGGTCCCTCATCGGAACGTACTGACGCAAACATAAACGGATCTCTCCGCCAGCTACTCTCTTTTACTATGAGGTTATTATAACCTATATTTTTGATTTTGTCAATAGTTTTTTATATATTTTATTGTAAATCTGCAACTCATTTACTTGATCTCATTTTCAAACACTGCCCTTGATTATTATTCCAAAAGGTGCTATAATAGCATTGGTGATAATAATGAAAAGGAAAATACTTGTAGGTCTGCTTACCGCCGTTATCTTTTTGGCTTGCGCTCTTGTGATAAATATAACCCCAAAGGTAGAGAAAGGTTCAGTTGTGCTGACCTGTGACGGAAGCAAATATGAGCTTCCCGGCACTGAAAAGACACGATACTGCAATGGCAAGAGCGAGAGCCTTTCCGCTGAAAAGAGCTTTGAAGATCTGCTCTCCTCTGTACCGTCATTTAATATAAAGGCAGATGTAGATAAGGACGGCAATGTTACCCTTAAAACCCCTATGTCCGTAGAAGCCACAGGGGACAGGCTCGGTGACGTGCTTTACACTGTCTACAGCTATGACGGAAAGGTGCTTGCCAAGGAGTCCAAAAAGCTGGAGCTTCCAAAAGAGGATATTGACGGCTGTCTTGTGAAAATAAAAATTACATGGGGCAAGAAAAACACAAGCTATCTTGAAGAAGATTACTGGTTTGCCGCAATGTACAATACCGAAAGATAAACATAACATCAAGATGTTGGGGCGACCTCTGGTCGCTCACTTTCTTTCTGTAAACTTTCAGACAACAAAACGTCGGACGAATTTGAAAACGTCCGACGTTTTTTTAACATATTTGAAATCCTATTATGCCCGCCATACAAATAACGCTACCGATAAATCTCAGCTTTGTGATAGGCTCTTTTCTTATGAGCGCTATAACAAACAGCGAACACAGTATCATAGGCTGGATAAATGACGCACTCGCAAGGCTCACAGCAATAACAGCGTTCTCCGCAAGCAGACCTGCCACATTCGGAATCTTTGTAAGCACGACCACCCATGCGCCCTTTTGATTTTTCTTGAATATCTCCAAAGGCTTCGCCCTTGGCAGAAGTATGATAGCCATAAGTATAAGCGCAAAGAACAGCGCCATAGTCGAGGATATGTAATTCTCTGACGCTCTTACAACTATGCCGTAGCCGTATCTTGCCAAAAGATAGAACACCAGAGGAACAACTATCCTGCGGTAATTTATATTGCCGCTGTCCGTTCTGCCTGATTTTGCGATAAAAACAAGTCCTGCAACAGTAAGCACGATAAAAAGAAACTTGAAAATGCTCGGCTTTTCACCAAGAAAAATATCCGTTGCATAGGACATGAAAAGGGTGATACCAAGCCAAGCCTTAAGCTCAAAGGCTGATATTTCATCAAGGATAATAGCCGAAAGCTTAAATTCAAGGATCTTCGACAAGCACAGCAGACCTATGGCCGCAAAGGATTGCCAGCTAAGCGTAATAGTCCTGTCGAGGAAAGGCAGACAGCAAGCCATGAAAACAGCCGTTGCCGCCGCCATTAAGAATCCAAGCTCGTCGCCGTTGAATTTTGCCGTTGAAACAGCGTACTTGTCACTAAGGGAACATATTGTGTAGCATACAACTACAAGTATAAGCAAAAACATTATTTTTCTTCTTCCTTACTATATGATTTTCTAAGACCTGTATGCTGTGAAACATACAAAATAACGGGCGACCCAAGGTCGCCCCTACGCAAAGCCGATTTATCAGTTCTTTTTATTTTTCACAAGCCATACTACCGCCAAAATACCAAGTATCACTGAGAACAGAGTAGCAACAGCAAGACATATCCAGCTTGCATACTGACTTTGTATAAATTCGTTCTGCGATTGGCTTCCTATAAGGGTATCTACCCCCGATTGCGAGCCTAACGCTGAGAACAGTATTATAAATGCCATTCTCACATTCATTACGCAGGCTATAACGCTGTAAATATGCACTATACCCTGAAAAAGACACACCCCGCAGTCGTCCTTTACATAGCTTTTCACTCCAAGCACCGCACATACCACCGACACTGCCGTGTAGATAATGAACGTCGCAAAAAGCACTATCGTTGGCACCTTTGCCCCCTCGGTTTTCACTATCATGCTCATAAGCCCAGCCATACACCCCATGAACACAGCCGCTGCCGCAAGCCCTGCAACAGACCATTTTCTGTATAAAAGCTCTGACTTTTTTATCTGCTCTTTCTTTATCTGCTTAGGCATTTTCTTCCTCCGCCTTCTTGCTTTCAAGCTCCTCCTCAGATATCTTGAAGCGTATCCTGTCTATTTTCTGCTCGTCCTCCATTTTCACTGTCATCTCAAAAGGCGGACAGCTTATAACTTCATTCTGCTCAGGAAGTCTGTCAAGCATATCCATTATCCAGCCGCCGAGAGATGTTCTTTCGGTTTCGATAGTGTCCTCCGGCAGTCCTATCCTCTCAAGAAAATCCGATACCGAAAGCTCCGCCGACGCTTCGTAAACACCGTCGCTTATTTTCACAAGGGAGGTATCCTCCTCGTCGCTTTCATCATAGATCTCGCCCACAAGCTCCTCTATGATATCCTCAAGGGTACAAATACCCTCCGTACCGCCATATTGGTCGAGCACCACCGCCATATGCACCTTTTTGCGCTGCATTTGCTTCAGGATCTCAGATATCTTGCGGTTTTCGGTTATGTAAAGTGGCTTGTTCATTATAAGGCTTATGTCCGTTTTACCCTTCAAATACATTTCAAAAAAGTCAGCCTGGTGGATAAGTCCCACAATGTGGTCTATATCCTTGTCATACACAGGAAGCCTTGAAAACTTTGTCTGAACAAAGCGTTTTTTTATGCTCTCCATATCCTCATGAAGCTCAACACCCTCGATATTTACTCTCGGAACAAGTATCTCGCTTATGGTTATTTCGTCAAAATCCAGTGCCGAACGCACAAGCTCCGACTCCTGCTCTTCAAGTACGCCCTCGTCCTGAATCTCGTCTATGATATATTTAAGCTCTTCCTCAGTAACAGACGGCTCGCTGTTCTTGTTGCCCACAATCTTTGAAACACCGCTTTTTATGCCCATAAAGATAGCCGTAATAGGTGTGATGATGAACATGAATGCGGAAAGCGGAGCCGCCATAAGAATAGAAAACCGCTCAGAATTTTCCTTTGCAAGGCTCTTAGGCAAGATCTCACCAAAAATAAGCACAAGCACTGTCATGACTACAGTAGCCAGACCCACGCTTCCCTTGCCGAATTTCTCAGTAAAAAGCACAGTCGCCAGTGATGATGAAGAAATGTTCACCACATTGTTTCCCACAAGTATGGCAGTGAGTGCCTTGTCAAAATTATCGCATATGTTCATTGCCTTCTTTGCAGACTTGTTTCCGTCGTCTGCAAGTTTTTTAAGCCTTATCCTGTTGCATGAAGAAAACGCTGTCTCCGTTGCAGAACAAATAGCAGACAGCATAAGAAGCACAGCGATGATAACAACTTTCATAAAATAAAATTATCCTTTCAGGTCAGAGTATAAATTTGCTGCCCTAGTTATAAAAATAGCACTAAAGGCAGTCATGAAAACTGACTACATATAGTTATCATAACATATTTTTTAACCAATTGCAACAGTATTATTGAAAAAACGATGTAAAAGAGTTATAATATTCTTTGTGTTCATAATATTCATATGCACAAAAGGAGATAACAAAAATGGCAAAGAAAGATAAGGACATTTTCGACAAAATAATGGACTGGAAGATATTCGGCTGGTTCAGACCATTTTACGTCAAAAACAAGGAAATGCTTTTGTATCTGTTTTTCGGCGTACTCACCACCGCAGTCAGCTTTGTGACCGCAGGCATCTCAAAAGTGCTTTTGGAGCAGGCAGGCATAGGCAAGGGCGGTGTTTCCACCACAAGCACCGTCATATCATGGATATGTGCAGTAACATTCGCATATGTCACAAACAGGATATGGGTTTTCGAGTCTGAAGCAGAGGGCAAAAAGGCGATAATCTCCGAAGCGGCTTCATTTTACGGCGGAAGGATATTCACTCTTCTCGTAGAAATGTTCATGATGTGGCTAGGCTACTCACTTCTCAGCTTCAACTATTGGGTAACAAAGATAGTGGCAAACGTTGTTGTGCTGATACTTAACTATGTCATCAGCAAGCTTGTGGTCTTCAGAAAGAAATAAGCATACAAAATCACAACATAATGTGGGCGAACACTGTTCGCCACTACCCCAAAATAACACATACATAAAAAAGCTGTCGGCAAAAAAATGCTGACAGCTTTTCTTTTGCACCAGTTGCCACGTTGCAACCGACTAATCTCTGTACATAAGCGTGACCGCCATGCCGTTTATCACGCCCACTACAACTCCGCACACAATGAAAAACACCTTGATAGGCAGGTCAAGCAGAAGCGATATAAGCCCGAACACGATAACGAACGCCATTGCTCCGCCTATCTGCACAAGAAACTTTCTCTTCACAAGCACAGGAAAACGCTCCGCAAGCTTTGCGGTCTTGTTACCCTTGCGGTCAATTATCCTGTAAATAAGCTGAGTCAGTGCCATTGGTATTCCGATAAATAAAATTGCTGTTATAAGTTTGTCCATTTTAAATTCCTCCATTTTTCACTTAAATTATAGCTTTTTGTATCAAAAAAGGCTGCCCAAGACGCAGTTCGTCCGTGGGCAGCCTCATTGCTGCATATAAAATTTCTTTTATCAACAATTAAAGAACTCTTACGCCAACAACGCCCTCTATAGACTTGAAAGCGTCAGTGTCAACGTCGCCTGTAACATCGAGCATTGTGTAAGCCCAGTCTTTCTTAGACTTGTTTACAAGGTTCTCGATATTTGCGCCCTTGTCAGATACAACAGATGTGATCTGTGCAATAAGTGCAGGAACGTTCTTGTGAAGCACGCAAACAAGGTGGTCGCCTGTTTTAGCAAGCTCTGCATTAGGGAAGTTTACAGAATTCTTGATAGTTCCCTTCTCGATATAGTCGATAAGCTCGTGAGCCGCCATTGTTGCGCAGTTGTCCTCAGACTCAGGTGTGGAAGCGCCAAGGTGTGGAAGAACGATAACATTCTCCTCGCCAAGAACAACATCATCTGCAAAGTCTGTTACATACTTTGCAACCTTGCCGTCCTTGATAGCCTTTACAACAGCCGCACTGTTGATAAGCTCGCCTCTTGCAAGGTTGATAAGACGAACGCCGTCCTTCATCATTGCTATCTGAGCTTCGTCGATAGTGTTCTTTGTGTCAGGTGTATAAGGAACGTGGATAGTGATATAGTCACTGTTCTTGTAAATATCATTGATATCAGCAGTTACCTTTACAGCAGGCTCAAGCTGGATAGCTGCGTTTACAGAAAGGAATGGGTCATAGCCGATAACGTCCATGCCAAGTGCAACAGCTGCGTTTGCGATCTTTCCGCCGATAGCACCAAGACCTATAACACCAAGAGTCTTGCCCAATATCTCAGGACCTGCGAACTTAGACTTGCCACCCTCAACTGTCTTTGGAGCGTCAGGTGTGCCCTTGAGTGATGCAGCCCATGCAGCAGCCTCTGTTATCTTTCTTGAAGCAAGGAGCAGCGCACAAATAGCAAGCTCCTTAACAGCGTTTGAGTTTGCGCCAGGTGTGTTGAATACAACGATTCCCTGCTCTGCGCACTTCTCAACCGGAATATTGTTTACGCCAGCGCCTGCTCTTGCAATAGCAAGCAGGCTCTCAGGCATTTCCATATCGTGCATCTTTGCTGAACGTACCATTATAGCGGTAGGATTTTCAGCATTGTCGCTTACTGTGTACTTAGCCTTGTCAAAGATATCAGTACCGCAGGCAGCGATCTTATTTAATGTCTTTATCTCATACATTGTAAATTACCCTCTCTTATAATAAGGTTACGCTTATGCGTTCTCAGCCTCGAACTTCTTCATGAACTCAACGAGCTTTTCAACGCCCTCGATAGGCATTGCGTTGTAGATAGAAGCTCTCATACCGCCAACAGTTCTGTGACCCTTGAGGTTTACAAAGCCTGCTGCTGTAGCCTCAGCAACGAACTTCTTGTCAAGCTCAGCGTCGCCTGTTACGAATGGAACGTTCATAAGAGATCTGTCCTCAGGAACAACAGTGCCCTTGAAAAGCTTGCTCTGGTCAAGATAATCATAGAGTATCTTAGCCTTTTTCTCGTTGTGAGCCTTCATAGCCTCAAGACCGCCCATTTTCTTTATCCACTTGAATACCTTGCCGCAGATGTAGATGCCATAGCAAGGAGGTGTATTGTAAAGAGAGTCAGCGTCAGCCTGAGTTTTCCACTTGAGCATTGTAGGTGTTCCCTCGAGAACGTCGTCAGTGATAAGATCTTCTCTGATGATAGCAATAACAACGCCGGCAGGACCAACGTTCTTCTGAACGCCGCCGTAAATAACGCCGTACTTTGTTACGTCAACAGGCTCAGACAGGAAGCAGGAAGAAACGTCTGCAACAAGTGTGTGACCCTTTGTGTTAGGCAGAGTCTTGTACTTTGTACCATAGATAGTATTGTTTTCGCAGATATAAACATAGTCAGCGTCCTCTGGGATATCCAGATCTGAACAATCAGGGATATAAGAGAAAGTCTTGTCAGCAGAAGAAGCCACAGCAACAGCCTCGCCGTATTTCTGAGCCTCCTGATAAGCCTTCTTAGCCCACTGACCTGTGATTATGTAAGCCGCTTTCTTGTTCTTCATAAGGTTCATAGGAACGGCTGCGAACTGCTGAGAAGCACCGCCCTGAAGGAACAGCACCTTATAGTTATCAGGGATACCCATAAGCTCTCTGATGTCCTTTTCAGCTTCCTTGATGATGTCATCGAACGCCTTGGAACGGTGGCTCATCTCCATTACGCTCATACCTGTGCCCTTATAATCGAGCATTTCATCGGCAGCTTCCTTAAGCACTTCCTCAGGGAGTACAGCAGGACCTGCGCTGAAGTTATATACTCTACCCATTGTTAAACCCTCCATATAAATTAGTTTCTTAGTTTCATTATTTATAAAGACTATAAATATATAAATTAATAATAATATTATATGCCTTTTATAAAAAAAAGTCAAGGGCTGTCATATAAAAATACTCACTCGTCATAAGTTTTTGTACATATCAGCACATAAAACAGCCCTGAAAACGTGCATTTTTTCACCTTACCTATGCCGTTATATATAATAAGCACTGAAAAGCATGAAAAATCAGAATAATACTAAAGCGTTAAAAAGAGGTTAAAATTTTTGGTATTCCTTGAAATCTCCATATTTGTGTAGTATAATATAATCAATAAAATGCGACAGTTGTAAAAAAATCGGGGAACAATTGTCACTCTCAGGGAAAGAGGATATATATGCAAAAGATATTTTATGTTTCAAGAAATGAGGACAAAGCCCATGATGGAAAAGCCCCGGATATGGACAGATTTCAGCGAGTTGAAAAACTCAACAGTCTGATCGCGGCAGGCTGGGCTATAAAGGAAATGAAAAGTGAAAACAACAGCACTTTCTTTGTGCTTGAGAAAGCAGACTAGACTTAAAATGGCGGTATAAGACCGTACCCTGCCAATAACGCAGACACGACGTCCCGCCAGCAAGTTCGCCAGGTCTTTCAACAAACTTATAGGACGGTAGCCCCACCGTCCTGTTTTTATGCTCAGATAAATTTTGCGAAAACGTTTTATGGGTATTGCATTTCAGAGAGAAATATTGTATAATTAATGTAATCGTTTTAGCAAAAACAAATGATACTATACATATTATAAAGGAGTAAAAACTATGGCTTATGTAATCGGCGTAGACTGCGGCACAAGCGGCACTAAGACGGTGCTTTTTGACGAAAAGGGCACTGTTATTTCTTCTGTAACTATTGAATATCCTATGTATCAGCCTAAAAACGGCTATGCAGAGCAAGACCCTGCTGACTGGGCAAACGCAATGATAAACACTATCAAGGCTGTTATGACCAGAAGCGGCGTAAATAAAGAGGACGTTGCAGGCGTTGGTATCTCAGGTCAGATGCACGGACTTGTTATGCTGGATAAGGACAACAACGTTCTTAGGAAGTCCATAATCTGGTGCGATCAGAGAACAGCCGCAGAAGTTGAAGAAATGAATGAAAAGCTAGGCAGAGAAAAACTCATCAAGATAACAGCAAACCCTGCCCTCACAGGCTGGACGGCTGCGAAAATTCTTTGGGTAAAGAACAACGAGCCTGATATATATGAAAAGTGCAGACACATTCTTCTGCCAAAGGACTATCTGAGATTTATCCTCACCGGTGAATATGCAACAGAGGTTTCCGACGCCAGCGGTATGCAGCTTCTTGATGTGCCAAACCGCTGCTGGTCAAAGGAAGTCTGCGATACGCTTGGCATTGATATGTCAATGCTCGGCAAGGTTTACGAGTCATGCGAGGTAACAGGCAAGGTCACAAAGAAAATGGCTGAGCTTACAGGACTTAAAGAGGGTACGATAGTAGTAGGCGGAGCAGGCGACAATGCCGCTGCGGCTATCGGAACAGGCGTTGCAGAAGACGGTAAGGCGTTCACAACTATCGGAACATCAGGCGTTGTATTCGCACACACTTCTTCTATCTCTATCGACCCAAAGGGCAGAGTTCACACCTGCTGTGCAGCAGTGCCGAACGCATGGCACGTTATGGGTGTTACACAAGGCGCAGGACTTTCGCTGAAATGGTTTAGGGATAATTTCTGCAATGCAGAGAAAGAAACAGCAAAGTGCATGGGTGTTGACGAATATTATCTCATGGATAAGGAAGCAGAGAAAGTGCCTGTTGGTGCAAACAGACTTCTCTATCTGCCGTATCTCATGGGCGAAAGAACACCGCATCTTGACCCTGACGCAAGAGGAGTATTCTTCGGACTTTCCGCAATGCATACAAAGCGTGATATGCTGAGAGCAGTAATGGAGGGCGTATCATACTCACTGAGAGATTGCGTTGAGGTATTCAGAGAAATGGATATCAACGTATCCGACATGATGGCATGCGGAGGCGGCGGAAGCTCGCCGCTGTGGAGATCAATGCTCGCAGATCTTTACAACTGCCCTGTAAAAACAGCTTCATCAAAAGAAGGTCCAGCCCTTGGCGTAGCACTTCTTGCAGCAACAGGCGCAGGCATTTACTCATCAGTACCGGAAGCTTGTAAGGCAGTAGTAAAGACCGACAAGGTACAGCAGCCTGAAGCAGAGCGAGTACCGGAGTATGAGAAATACTACAAGCTTTACACAGAGATCTATCCTGCACTGAAAGCAGAATTTGCAAAGCTTGCGAAGATGTAATATAAAACCAAAAGCTCCGATTTGCTGTCGGAGCTTTTTCTTATATTATAATATTTCGACAAAAACGGCTCTCCACAATAGCGGAAAGCCATTCTTACATATTGGTCGGAGTGACCGGATTTGAACCGACGACCTCTACCACCCCAAGGTAGCGCGCTACCAATCTGCGCCACACCCCGATATCGTATATATTATACCCGATTTGGATACAATAGTCAAGAGTTTTCAGTCAAAATAAAAAAATTGCAAAAAAAGTATTGACATTCACATTCATTTGTGATATAATAAATAAGCACTCAGGAGAGAGCAGTAAAAAACAATAAAATATCGCGGGATGGAGCAGTTCGGTAGCTCGTCGGGCTCATAACCCGAAGGTCGTTGGTTCAAATCCAGCTCCCGCAACCAAAGTGAAAAGGCTGTTGCACTTGCGACAGCCTTTTTTTGTTGAATAGTGCTAAAGATTTTCAAGCGCTATAATTTTTTATGTAATTCAGAAGCAAAATTTTCAAGAGCAGACTTAGACCAAATTAAATTCGATTGATTTTTTTCGAGTAAATCAAGGGTATAACTATAAGCGGCTTGATAAATATCATATTCGGATATAGCAGTAAGATTAATCAAACCTTTTTCATAATATGAATCCATTGCATACATAAGCTGAAAGCATATCCTACTTAGCATTTCTTCTCTTTCGTTTGCAATAACATCATTAGCGTTATTTTCTAAAATAAGACATTCCTTTACCCATTTTGCATTATAAACACGATACGCAAAAGCAAGAATATAATAATTATCAATAGTTTCAAGTTTTTCCATATAAATCAATCCTTTCTAATATTTTATATACCCTCATAATCTTCGAGTTCAAAATATCTTGTGTTTTCATAAAAAATTCCTATGCCAATATATTCGCCGTGTTCACCTGTAATATTGTGAGTAACACAATAATTATGACATTCGCCAACAGTTTCACCAAAGAATATTTCATTATTATATTCATCAAAAACAATTGCAACTTCTCTCATTTTAATCAACCTTTCTGCGGTATTATCCGTTTTCCCTTTGTCTATATACATCATACCATATTGCTAGCAATATATCAATAGGCATTTTGCATGAAATTTGCTAGCATTATATGTTGAAACTGTATATTGATAGCATTATAATTATATGATATAATAGAGCAAAGAGGTGATAACATGGTAAGCGAAGCACAAAAGAAAGCCACAAGCAAATATATTTCAAAAGCATATGACCAAGTATCTTTACGAATGCCAAAGGGCAAACGAGAAGAATACAAAGCCCATGCAGAACGGCAAGGCAAGAGCCTGAACGCCCTTATAATTGAACTACTCGAAAAAGATATGCAGGAGCATTAAGCCCCTGCATTTTTTTATTAATCATTTTCCTGCTGTTTTGCATAATCTCTCATAAATTGAGGGGCGGAACAATTTTCACAAACAGTTGAATCCGTAAAATGATAAACACATTCATCACAGTAACCATAACAGCCGCACTCAAAAAAACCGCATTTCTTATTATCACACTTACCGAAATCAGTATTTTCCTTGCACCAAAAATTAAACTCTTTCATTTTCAACATTCCTTTCAAAATTCTCAATAATCATTTCAAGAACATAGCTCACATAAAGCAGAAACACCCCTGAATAAGCCGTAAGTGCTACCCTCATAAGTTATCACCCTTATAAGGTGAAAGCTTATAGCCTATCGTTTTCGACATCTGAGCTTTATTCTCAGCAGATACATGAGTATATGTATCAGCCGTAAGCTTGTATGTACTGTGACCGAGCCACTCCGAAACCTCTTTCATACTGAAACCGCTATTAAGCATAAGCGTTGCATTGCTGTGTCTAAGGTCATGTATACGAATTTTCGGTAAATCATTCTTGCGGAGCAAGTCTTGAAAGGCGTGCAATACATAATCATAGTGAAGCGGTACCCCCTCAGCGTTCACACACACATAATTCCTTGCCTTGCACAGTGGAGCTTGTCTGCTATAAAGCTTATGCAAGTAGTCAAGTTGTTCATCACTTAGAGGAAATTCACGGCGAGATTTTACAGTTTTCATTCTCTTGTTTTGACTTTCGACCCAATGCCCTGACTTATAGTCTTTTATCCTCGTTCTTGTTTCACGGATATAAAGACAACGCCCGAGGAAGTCAACATTCTCCCACCGCAAACCGAGTATCTCAGACTTGCGAAGTCCAAACCACACAGCGAGATACACAAAGCTTTCTATCTGAGTACCATAAGCCACACGCAGGAGCTTCAAGAGCTGTTCTTCTGTATAATATGACATTTCATTTTCCACCTTTCGAGGAAGTGAAAAAGCCGTGTAAGGATTTTTGCTTATAAAATCGTTCTTATATGCGTAATTCAGACACGCACGCATGACTTCATGATGTTTACGGAGCGTATTCACAGAAAGCCTTGTATCATGCAGTATGTGCCTTTGATAGCCCTCTATGTGCATAGGCTTAACGTCAATAAGCCTAAGTCCTTTGCTCTTGAAATAAGGGTAAAGGTATTTTGTTATGATACCTACATAGCCATCATAAGTTGACGGAGATTTTCTGTAACACGTTTCATTATTCCATACTATGATATAGTCACAGAACAAAATTTTATCCGTGTCAATGTTTTCAATGCTCATTATCATTTTGCCAAGGTCCTTTCCTGATGATAGTTGTTATAGATTTTTACCTTTGTCACGTTATCAAGCTGATGAAAGACGGCTCTTGAAAGCCTGTGCTTGCGGAGATATTCAAGGAAACTTTTTGATTCAGTTGCAGGCGAAGTATTACGTAAAGCCCTAACAATATCAGAATTGCAATCGTTATTATAAAAGCTTTCAAGTATTTGTTGCTGAACATTTTCAGACAATGACAAATAATGATTATAACTAATCCTGCAAGTATCAGATAGAAAACGTTGAAAAGCAATAAGCATTTCATCATTCATTTAGTTCACTCCTTTCAAAATAATCATCATATTCCTTGCGGTATTCGTCAGAGTAAATATAATCAAGGAAATCTGCAATATTATCAAACCTAGCTGAAACTTCTTCAAAGTTCGGAATAATATTTACATTTGTATTGTATTTATACTGATTAGAGGTATAAGGTTTTGTGATAGCCGACTTTGAAACGCTATCAAAATCGGTATTACTGTATATGATCTGAGGATCGCGATTACAATTCCGACTACTCCAATAATACTTGCCGAATATCTTATTATTGCCCTTTGTAATATATTTTGTGATATAGAACGCAAGAGCCGCCGAATTATTCTCCACAGGAATAGCCGTGGAGAAGCCGTATTTCCATTCAGGGATATTATATACAACGTTTCTAACGTGCAAGTTTTTTTCCTCAATAGTCTTTAATGTCACAGGCTTGTTATATCCAGTTACAAGCCTTGTGCCTGAATCGACCATATCAAAGCAATCATTGATAAGAGCGTGGCAATGTATACCGCCGTTCTTATGCCTTTCAGGAATGAGCAAGTATTTCATATCTTTCCGCTTGACCTGATTTTCAAGCCACCGCCTAAGTTTTTTCTTAACAAAATCAGCATTAGAAAAATCGTATTCACTACCATTGAAAGTAATAGTGAGAAAATACGCCCACTCATTTGAAAAGGCTATATCAAAGACCTTGTCTTTTGCACGCTTTAATATATCCGTCCGTTCCCCTCTTTCCTCTTTTGAAACCTTTGCAGGTTTTTTGATTATATCAAACATATCTGTTTGAGTATCTTCTTCCTGCTGAGATTTCTCAAATTTCTCCCATTTTCGTTTAAGCTGTAATATTTTCTGATTTTGCTGATATTCTTCAAGGTTTTTGTCAACGAATATGTAATTGTTGCAATAAGTTGTTGTCGAAGAGCCGTCAGCGTAGATTTTTGTTTTAGTATTTTTTAAAACGACCTCAGGGGGTAAATCATAAAAATTTGCCATTTTCCCACCGCCATTTTAGTTTTTGACGGAAATTTGCGGTTATTATCAAGTATATAACCGCAAATTTCTAAGCTTGCAAGCTGTTCGCCACGTGCGCACGCAGGAGCGTGCGCACGTGGCTGAATCAATCTTGCATAGCTTTTAAAATTCTGCTTGCTATTTTCTCTTGCTCACTCGTCCGACCGATTTTCAGCCCCTTAACGATTTCTTCCGTATCATAAAGCGACCTTAATTCATCAGTAGCACAGAAAGTTTCTTTCCATTCTTTGGGACGTTTCCTCGTTCCTGCACTGCCCTGCTCTCCGTTAATGAGATAGTTTTCTTTTGTATAGCACTTATTAACGATAAGACGTGAATTAAAATACGCCTTACAATCTATGATATAATTGACCTGCTCACGAATTATTTTTGTACACCTTTTCCACTCCTGAGCCGACCCCCATATACACTTGTGTAAATGCCGTTGCAGTGAGATATATTCGAGAAGCTCGTCCGGAGCATCTTTCCATGATTGAGAATTAAGAGTCAGGTGCATTTCATCGAACAGAAACAGCACGCCTTGATTAACACCGTTTTCGTCAATGTTCTCAACGTTCAGGATATCTTCCCAACAATCGAAGAAACGATCAGCTACTTCCGTGTGAAAATTTGCACAAATAAGCACTTTCGGAAATCTACTCTTGACCTCTTGCGCACGTTTCACCATGCTTATAGTTTTACCTCGACCGCCCAAGCCGTTATAGAGATACAGCCCATACATATTGAACGGAACTTCTTCACCTTTAAGCCGTTTTCTAATAGTCTTGAAAGTGTCCTTTACCGACAAAGGAAAAGCATGAAGCACAGGAGTTCCAAACAGCATAATAAGCACGATAACGCCCACCACAACGCTTCCCAAGGCGAGAGGTATAAGCATAGCTTTCCAATTGATATTAGCAAATGCCGACCACATTATAAAAGCCCCCTTACAAAGTTCACAAGTGCAGATACAAGCAGAAGTCCGAGAACAAAGAAAATGCTCTCAAACATCAATTCAAGATTTAAGAATTGGTCAAGCTGATACAGAAAAGAAATCATATCCCTAAGAGCTGAATAAGCTTCATCACTTATTGAGAATGACTTAAAGAACGGCAGACTAAAGAACAGCTCTACTATTTTCGCAGTTATCATTATTCTCCCTCACTTTCACTTGATTCATGAAGCTGTATTCCGAAGCAACGGAACAAAGCCTTAATTGTCGCATAGATACAGATAGCGTACATTGCTATAGTTGAAGCATTGAACAGCGCACTCTTAAGCTCGTTCGGAGCGGAGTTCATATTAAAATCAAAGTTCTTTCCGAAAAGTGTAAACGTAACTGAATTTGATGATGATTGCTTACCCTGCTGAAAAGCTTTTCTCAACTTTGCATAAGCAGGAAACTTGCTTTCTATAGCCACATTCAAATCTTTTGAGTTAGGTACAAAAAGATAGGTAACGAGCTTCTTCAAGTCAACCACGAGATTATACAGTGCAATGCCAATATTTTTAACAATAGTCCACAAACACTTGCCGAGCCACTCAAAAATGCCTAAGAAGTTGAAGAATACAAATTTCAAAGCCGCCCACAGCCAACGGAAGAAGCCAGTGAAAGCGTTCCACAGAAATTCAACAACCGCCTTTAAAAAGTCCGATATGCCGTCCAAGTCTTGAAACATATCAAAGTTAACGTAATCTCTTATATCAGGAAAATCGGTATCTATATAATCAGACAAAGACGGAAAATTTTCATAATCTTTCTTTTCATCAAACGGCTCTTTCTTGTGACTATCTACAGTATCAAGAAGGCTGTACTCATAACTTGCGGCGCAAAATCTATCCTTATATAACGCTTCATCACCCTTACCCTTAGCCGCTATAAGAAAGAAATAAAGCTTGCCCGTATTTTCAATATCTTTGTTGCTGTTATACCGCATAATGCCGTCACGCATAACATTCAGAGGGATTGAGCCATGCAAAGGGTTTTCTTTTGTGAAATCTCCCGAAGTGTCCATAGGGAGATAGTACCAGCCGTCAGAGTTAGGATAATCCCATTCAGATTGATTAGATACGGCAATGTTTACGTTGTATATATCATTATCTTTTTTCGGTTCAAAATCAAACAAAAATTTTTTGCTATCTTCATCATAAGAAATAGAAGCTTTATATGGTTTATTGCCTGAATACTCTAATTTTTCGCCGTCATTTGTAATAGTAATATTAGTGTCAATAATGTGCCAAGCACCAGCAGAACTATTTTCATTTAAATAAATTTCCTGTGTAGAATCAAAGAAAGTAGGAGATTGTGACGATGAAGTAGAAATAGTATACCGATCATCATCCCAAGAAGTATAGTCCCATTTATCATAATAACAATATATTTCAGGAGAAAACCGAGATATATTAAATTTGCCATTAGTTGCACTAATAGTATCTGTAGGAAACGAAATAAGAGTAATAATAATACCATACTCGTTTGGTGCATACCAATACGCTATATAATTTTTATCATCTAATGTACCACCTTGTGCTTTTACTCTATCCACCATCGTAGATACAACTTTGAGAATATGAGCTTGTTCAGAAATAACGTCCATTACATCATCAGAAGAAGCAAACGCAGGCACAACACAAGCCGAACACATCACGATAAGGGCAAGCACTAATGACAGCGTTGCTTTAAGTTTACTATTTATCATAATTCCCCCTTAAAAATTGGCATAATAAAAGGGCAGTTCACTGAATGAACTGCCCTCGTTGCTGTCAGGCTTACGCCTTTACGTACTTTTTGAACATTCTGATAGCAATGCCGATTACAGTTGTCAGAGTTATCACAGGGATAAGAGCGACGATAGAATCGGAAATGCCCTGAATAGCAGAGTTAGCGAACTGTGTCATAACTTCACCGACATTTACGAGAGTATTGCCACCTTCTGCAGTTGTAGAAACAGGATTCATTAACACATTCTCCTTTCTTAATTAATTAAGCTATATATCCACTTGCCAAACTTGATGACAAGATAAATACCGATAGATATTGTTATCAAAAAGCATATAGTGCCTAAATATGAAATTGTAATATTTTGATTATTGATTATAGTGTGCTGATTTTCGATAACAGCCGACATAGTATATTCATCAGTCTGCTCAGAGGTAGAAACAGACGATACATCAATTTGTGAAGAAGTGACATCATTCAACGCCCACAACCTCAATTCCCTGAGCCTGTCGCTCCAGTTCTTTAACACGAAACTGCAGTTTAGAAATTTCTTTATTTTTCTTATCAATTGCCTTAAAGCAACGAGTAAGGCAATAAAACAGGGCAAGCGCCACCACCAAGCAAAAATAAAGTGCGTATACTGTCATGTTCAAGCCCCCTTAGATAATGACCGCTTCAAGCTTCTTCTTATCGTTGTAGAAATACTGGATTTCCGTTCCGACAAGTGCTCCGATATCTTTCATAGACACATCTTTACCGAACACGTTTCCTCTTTCGCTCCAAGCACACTTGCAGTCATTGGCGATAGTGTAACCGACACCCTGAACGAAATTTGAATCATCTGCCAACTTGTTTTCTATAGGCTTTTGCACCTGTAGCACCAAGTTGTCATAGTCGATTGATTTTCCGTTATCGTCCGTGAATGTGCCTTTCTTGTGGATTGCTCCTATAAGTATTCCTCTCATGTTTTTTCCTTTCTGCGGTTGAGGTTATCCGCTCACCTTTACTTGTTGTGTACATTCATTTGTATGTACCATGATTATACTATACATACTTTTGAATGTATGTCAATACATTTGAACGAATGTGTGTTATAATTTGTAGAGATTAACAAACAAAGAGGAGGAATGTTGTGTATATTTATCAAAGATTAAAAGATTTACGAGAGGACAACGAGTGCAAGCAATCAGAAATTGCAGAGCTTTTACAAATTTCACAGCAACAATACAGTATGTACGAAAAGGGCAAAAGGGAGATACCCTTACACCTGATAATTATACTTGCGAGATATTACAAAGTAAGCTTAGACTACATCACAGGTTTGACGAATGACAAACGGGGTGTAGGTTATAAGGACGAAACCAACAGCAAGTACAACATAACACAAAAGAACAGCCCTAAGGCTGTTATCAAAATCAAGGAGGAAAAGTAATGGAAGCAGCATTAGCAACATTTACAGTTTGGTTTATAATAGGATTAATCGTATTTATTCTAATCATTGTAGCGATCATAGGCACATGGTTTGAAGCCCGTGAAATGCGCAAGGAGCTGGAGCAGGTCAACGCATACCTTGCAACGCTCAATGACAACTTAGTCATAGGCTTCCAAAACAATGACCGCCAAAGTCGCAACTTCTGAGAGCCTGCCGCCCTCGTTCCTGCTTTCCTGAGCTGTCGCTCTTGCCGTGTCTTGCCGCCCTGCGGAGCTTGTGCGCTCCCCTGCACTGTGCTGTCGCACCTGCCGTGCTGTGTCGCCCTCGTGGAGTTTGTGCGCTTCCCCTGCGCTGTGCTGTCGCCCCTGCCGTGCTGTTTCTCCCTTGTGGAGTTTGTGCGCTCCCCCTGTGCTGTGCTGTCGCCCCTGCCGTGCTGTTTCTCCCTTGTGGAACTTGTGCGCTCCCTGCGCTGTGTTTGGTGCGAACTGCGTTCGCAATAAAGGGGGATTCTTGAGCGGCGTTCCCCTCTTTTTGGAGCATTGAAAGCATTGAAAACATTGAGAGTGTTGAAAAATCATAGATTTTCCAACACTCCCAACATTTCCAACACTTCCAACACCCCAAAAATTCACCCCCTAGCCGCTCGCATGATAGATTTCACAGATATATCGCTCAGCTCTTTTTCTTTTCTTTGAATGTGCGTTGCTTTTCTCGAGGCTTTTTCTTTGTGGTTTTGTCCGCTGTTTGTTTGTGTTTTTGTTTTCTTTTTCCGTGTTTTTTTATTTTTGCTCTTGTGGAGCTTGCCTTGTGTCGTTTGTCGCTCCATGTGAGGGCTTGTGACTGCTTCCGTGAGTAGTTTTCACTCGTTGCTTATCACTTCTCCACGGGGCTTATAGTTGCTCTTGCGAGGGGCTTCACTCATGCCGTTCAACGCTTGTCAGTTCTCATAACCCGAAGGTCGTTGGTTCAAATCCAGCTCCCGCAACCAATAGTTCCCACGACCGAAGTTAATGTACTTTGTATGTTAATTTCGGTCGTGTTTTTTATATCTATACGAGAAATGAGCAGGCGTATAGCTTTATCGTCTGGGCTGTCATGCAGAGCCTTGAGCCAAAGAGAAATCTGATCTGTAGTGTAGTCCTTTGGCATTTCCGTCTTCTTCAATGCCTCTATCTCAGAACGGAGATGGTTCATCTTCGCACCGATATCCTCGATAACATCAGCTGGGAGGACACCACTTGACATGTTGGTCATCAAGGTGTCATACTGCTTCTGCTTCTCCGATATCTTAGATGCAACTATCTTTTTGAAATCAGCGGCTCTCTCAGGCTCTCCGCACTTGTACTTTCGCATAGCAGTAGCAATAGCCTTTTGATTTTCTTCGTTGAGCAGGGTGCGAAGATATGTCTTAGCGGCGTCATCAACGATATCCATAGATATCATAGGTGCACCGCACTTCTTTGAACAACGATAGTAGTGATATACGTGTCCTTTCTTCGTTGATATGTGTGCGTGCATTTTCGCACCGCATGAGCAGTAGACTAACCCACTGCATAGATATGATGTCTTTGGTCCACTCTGTTTTCTGCTATCCATAATCTTCTGCACCTCGTCAAATGTTGCCTTGTCGATTATCATCGGCAGGGCATTTTCTATTCTTATAGCATTAGGCTTAGACCTGCGCTTAGATCTATCCTTTTCCTCGTCAACGCAGTATATATATGTTCCTGTGTATTTCTCGTTTCGTAGTATCTCATATACTGCAGAATACTTCAAGGGCTTTCCACGCTTGCCCACAATGCCCACTGCCGCCATTTCTGCGATAATGTCCTTAGTTCCCTCGTGATTTTTCACCGCCGCAAAGATCTTGCGGACATATTCCGCTTCATAGGGGTTTATAACATACTTCTGATCAACAATGTCATATCCAAACGGCGGATAGCCGCCATTGTGAAGACCTTTCAGGGCTATTTCACGTTCTCCCTTTTTCGTTTCATTTGCAAGGTTATCTATATAGTATTCTGACATAGACCACATCAGCGCACGCATTATCTTGCTCTCCGGGCCGAAGCCGAAGTCCTGACCAACGGCTATCAGTGTAATACCCATTTTCTGCAGGCGAGCGTCAAGATTAACGTGTTCGCCCAGTGATCTAGCCACACGATCGTATTTGTGAATAAGAATAGTATCGAAAGTACCCTTATTGCAATCTCTCAACATTTTTTGATACTGCGCACGGCTTGCCGTCATTGACCCCTTGCCGCTGATAGCCTCGTCTGCATATACGGCTACGATATTATATCCCTTAGTGGCGGCGTACTGTCTGCACGCCCTGAGCTGGGCTTCAATGCTATCCTCAGACTGCTTGTCCGACGAGTATCTTGCATATATAACTGCATTGCTCATAGTGTTCTCCTTAAGACTTCAATAACTCTTTTTTCTTAATATCGTACTCTTCCTGCGTTATAGCTCCGCAATCGAGCAGGCTTTTGTATTCCTTTATCTGCTCAGGGATAGATATAACTTTTTCATCAGCAGGCTTTGCATTCTGTTGTCTATTATACTGTTCAATTTCGCCCAGCATGGCCATGACCTGCTGGGCGTTTTTATATGCAGCACGATACGCCGCCGTGTCCTTGGCAAGTCCTTTTACGTCGAAATGAACATATCTTACTTGAGCGTCAGGATCTATAACCACTTTAATTTTCAGCATATTTGCAAGCTGCTTAGAGCTGTTCTTAGTAGTGCTTGCACCGACTATAGCACCCGCAGTTCCTGCAAGTATACCGCCGACAACCGCACGCTTGATACCGTTTCCACCCGTTGTTACAGTTTCATCGTCTTCAAGAAGCTCATAGCTCACAAGCTGGTTATACTTATAATCAGCACCACTGCCAAAAGAAAATCGGTGTGCTGCCTTATTTATTCTAAAATACTTATCAATCACATTATCCTTGTCATTATGTGAAGAAGCTTTCGGCACAGCTTTTTTCTGTGGCTCTGGAAGATCTCCATAAAGAGCGTTACGCACGTCCTTTATGGTTATTTCTATCTTAGGCTTGCTAATGCCAGATCGTTTCAAGCAATCATCACATATATAACCATCTCTGATTCGCTTGTTTTTTGAAAATAAACCAAGATTGCAATGACAGATATTACATTTATTCATATATATCCACTCCTTGCACCTCAAGAAAAAAGTTGGGCTATTCTTTTTCAAAAATTTATATGGTATTAGATATATATAGGAGGTGCATTCTATATATATGAATACTAAAAATTATAAAATCGAATTAAAAAAGATAATGCACGAGAAGCACATGAACGGAAAACAGCTTGCAGAGCTTGCCGAGATAAGCGAAGGAGAGATAAGTAAGATACTGACCGGCAAAGCCAACCCCACAATTGAAGTTATTGCACGTTTGGTTATTGTGCTCAAATGTGATCTTTCTGATTTGGTAAAAATCCTAAAATAAATTTATTATAGGAAATTTTACTGCATTTTTTGCCGAAATATGTTATAACCAGCATAAGGGGATTTAAACATATTTTTTCAAAAAATGAAAAAGAAAGGGGTGAGCAGCATGACTGACGCTGAGCGTAAGGAGCTGCAGGACCAACTGGCAGAAATGATATATTCACTTCTGTTTGAGACCAAGTCCGACGAATAGGGTACTGCCTACATACAGGCAGGCGAATAAGCACTTCACATTTTGTGGAGTGCTTATTTTTTTTACTTTGGCTTTTTACTGCCGTTTTCCCTTTTCCATGCTAAGAAACTAACATAGTCATAAAGATCTAAGAGTTCATCATCGGATAGTGTATTAAGAACACTTTGTATATTTTCCAAAACTCTTATCTTATTAGAAGAAAAAGCTTTAGTGCTTTGAGAAACGGCTTTCAACGTTTGCCCTGGTTTATAACCGAAAAGATAATTCGCATCACATTGAAGCGCCTTTGTTAAGATCATTATGGTCTCGTCATTCGGCTTGCTTTTATTGGTTTCAAAATTGCTTATCATTCTATTTCCGATACCAGTCAATTTTTCAAGATCGCCCTGAGTAAGGCCAAGTTCCTCACGGCGTTCTTTTATTTTGTCGCCTATCACTTTAGCACCTCCTTTAATTAATATTATATCACAAAATCCTAAAATATCAAGATTATTTTCTAATTTAATTTGATAATTCCAATAATTTTGGTACTATGCACAAAAACACATGGTATTTTTTGTTGCGATTTTTCCAATTAAATTAGAAAAAATCTATTGACATTCTAATTTAATTGGATTATAATATAGTTAATCCAATAAAGTTGGAATTAAAAAAGGAGGAATGGTTATGAATAAGCCAACAATCGTTGCAGTTAATGTAAAGAAGTTGCTTAAGGCCAAGCAGATGTCACAGAAAGAATTTGCCACAGTAACAGGTTATGACTATAAGAAGCTCAACAATAAGCTCAATGGCTATGAGAGCATATATCCAGAAGATATCGTATTCTTCTATAGTGCACTTGGCTGTGATGTGAACAAGCTTTTTGAACCGGTCGAAGAAACTGCATAATAACGTTTTGTTGACTTCAACAAAATGATAAAAAGGGGTGATACCAATGACAAAATCAACAGACCATGAGTTCAATGAGATAGTATACGACAGTGTTCTTCCTGAGATTGCAAGAGCTTTCTGCTCTTTAAAAAAAGAAGTCTCAGGAAATAAACTCGTGAATGAGCTATCTCCTGAGGAAAATGAGATTATAAAAATCAAAAGCAAAATGTTGAACAAAGTCATAACAGACTTTATTCAGAAACAGCTATGATCAAGGCGTGAACTTATCCACAACATATATTTCAGCAAGTTTCTTGACCAATTCAAAAGTCATTGCTTTGGCTTTTGTCTTAACAGTGTTCCACAGCTTAGAATCTCGAATGCTGTCGAGATACTGATGACCCTCATATGTGATACTGCTGTAGACAATCTTTATAATCTTGCTGTCAGATTCTATGGAGTTTGCCTCAATATATTCGGCTTCCAAGAGCTTCGTTGAGGCATACGCAATATCGGCTCGTGAGAAGTCTGGCATTTTCTCACAGACCTGCTTAAGGGTTAAGCTTGGAAATGACAAGCTATCGTCCATGACTAGGTTTTCTTCAAGAGTTAGCAAAAGTTCACGAACACAATCATAGTTTAGTTTCATAGTTATCCCCCCTTTTCTGATATATTTCAAATTTATTATATCATACAAGGTGGGAGCATTCAAGATAAATAAGGAGAATAAAAGTGACAAACCATAAGATAAAGGACTATCATAAGAACCGCCTTGCATTTGAGGTCATAGTCAAGAACTATGAAATGCTTTGTTCCCTGCTGATAGTGCTGAATAAGGAGTATCCTAAGACGTTCTATCCTAAGAAATGCCGCCAATGGATAGACGATTTTGCAGACAACTGCAAAATTGCCAACGAGTGGGACAAGGACGGTGTATATGCCTATAAAATGCAGCGGGCGTGCGAGAATAGCGGCATAGATCTGAACATGGTGGTAACGTTCGTTGAACGGAATTGCAAAGAGTTCAATCTCCAGAACAGGGCTATTCTGGCGGACAACATCAAGCTGGCGCTTGTGCAAACCGCAACAGAGTATGGCGTGGGTGGCAAGCGCATGAAAGCCATTCAGAATGCCATGTTGGAAACGTTTATTGACAATCCTAGGGAGCAGGTCAAGGCGCTGGGCATAGATGATTACATCGAAGAATGCACAGTGGGGCAGGTCGATATCCGCAAGTTCAGAGTCGATAACAAGGTCAGAACTACCCTGCAGGAGCAGAAAGAAACCGCAGCAGGCTTGGAAGCGTTCCGGCGCTGGTCAGCTGAGAATGTAAAAGAGGGGCAGTAAAATGAAAGAAACGATTGATATTCCCGTAAGCGTTACATATCGCATAGAGGACGGCAAGATCATAGAAACCCGCCGCAAGGTCAAGAAGATACCGGCTGACGTTATCGCAAGCATTCTTTACCGCCATTTCAAACAGAAAGAGAGGGATAAGAAGTGCTGCACATTATGAAGATAGACGCCATTATCGGCGAAAGAACAAACGCTGAGATAGAAAGAGCCATTAATAAGGCTCAGCTTGTCGGTGACAAGCTATGGCATGGAGATCTGAGCAAAGAAGACCTCCTGAGCTACTACGTGGCGCAGACCATAGAGAAGCATTTGGTGGCTGATATCGAGGAGCGTATCAAAGAATTGGAGGGTGACGGAGATGTACGCAAAGAGTGATACCCGCAGTTCACTGATATCGCAAGCCGTCATCAGAATAGCAACGGATATGGGGATTGAAAGCTATGTCCGAGAGATACGCCACGGCTATTCTATATGTGCCGGCGAATTCGTCATCGTTGACATGGCGGACAATACCAGCGTTAAGATGATAATATCAGATTATGACGGATATTATCAGCAAATCAAAAGAAACCTGAGAAAATGGAGGAAAAATTATGGCAAAAAAAACGTAGCCCTTGCACTCAATGAAGATGTCAAGGCGGTTGACTACCTGACAATGAGAGAGCAGAGAGACAAGCATAACAAGCTCGTTACCCGTCGAAAGCGAGAAGATCGCAGAGAGTGCTTCGCAATGGCCTTGCTGACTATCTTCTTTGCATTCATGATAATAGTAGTAATGCTCGGTCTTGGGCAGGTATGGGAGATGATCTACTGATGTATGATTTCAACAACGCAGTCAGACTTAACCGCATAGGTGGTGAATATGTCATCACTGTGGACGGAAAGCCGTTGGAAACGTCACTCAGCTCTAATCAGCGCCGAAATCCCCTTATAGCTGTCAGCAGATATGCGTCAGCAATAGACGAATACCTCAGAGGGAACGTTAAGAAGTATCTTGCTGAGAACGATCTGAACGTGGTCATGGGTTGTAATGTCTGCATGGAGTGTACAGACTGCAAGTTCTATCACCTCAATGACGCTGAAAGCAACTGCCGCCTAGGTGACAACAATGAGTAAGACCGTATACGTTGATAAGACTATTTATCGAAAAGAATCTAAGCAGTTTCCTAACGTCAAGTATCGTTTCAACCTTGCCAACGTCGTGATACATAGTATGTATACCATGTATCTTAAGAGCCGTGGTATACCGAAAACCATAGGGCTTACAGACAAGCAGCGTTTTGATTTTGAAAGCCGTGTTCAATCTCTTATCGACAACGGGTCTATCGTAGTGACAGAAGTCGAAGCAGGAACGAAAGGAAAATGAAAATGAGTACCATAGGAATAATACTGTTATCCATAGCGACGCTTATCGTTGCGGATATCGTGATGTACATAGTACTTGGTGCCATTGAAAAGCACTGGGAGAAAAAGTTTAAGGAGGATAAAGATGATACCGATGATGACAAAAGAGGAGTTTGAAAAGGTGGTAGAGATTTGCACTAATGCAGATATGAACTGTGGACAATGTCCGCTTAGCAAAAAAATCTATAGATGCGGCGGATATCTTGCACGCTACATAAAAGAAAACGAGCCTGCACCTGCGGCAACAGGCACAAGCTCGGAGGTATCTGTAAAAGAAGATACCGATAACATACAATTCGATGATAGCACAAAAGAGCAGATTTGTCAAGCATATGAAACTGCTGACGAAGCTTGCACAAATATGCTCACTGTCTACGAAGGAATGTCGGAATGCGAGCAGAGAGCCTTTGACATTGGTGAGGCGTATGGAAAGATATTCAGCACGAAATGTAAGTTGGAAAGACTGATCGGAGCAAGCGGAAGAGAGGGAGAGTAAATGCCGATTATAACAGACGTTGACCTACTATGCTATAATGCTGAACTTGCAGACGCCAGAAAGCGACTGAAGTACAAATCGCCCCCGCCAAGGCATAACGCAGGCCCATGTATTTTTTTTAATAGCATAAGACAAGAGTGTATGGCGCTAGTCGAGAAGCCAGCGCAAGAAACTTGCACACGCTGCAAGTTTTTCAAAACCAGAACGGAGGATTATAATGCAGATGAATTCAAATAATCAAAAGCCAACATTTGATTGGAGAAATTTTAAGTATAAGAACATAGCTGTTCACGTCAAGACTCAGGAAGAATACGATAACTTTATGAAAGAATGTAAGGTGCAGGGGCTTACATGGTGCACCGGCAAAGAAGTTGATAAGCTCAATCTTTGGCCGGACTGCGCATATGATACGTGCATAGTACATGACAATAGCGTTTCCGCACAAAGGGGACTGCATTATCAAAGGCTGGGCTACTATAAGAGATGCGGCTACGAGATAGAGGAATTCGCAGATTTCTATTTCCCAAAAGATTACCAGCCGCTTAATTCAAACAGCAATCTTATCCCAGAAGAACAGATAGAATTCTTGGAAAAACCAACAACGCATACCTTGAAGCTGGAAGAATGCTTCTGTGAAGCAGTTGTCACAGGTAAAAAGTGTTTTGAAATTCGTAAAAATGACAGAGGCTTTCAGCCTGGAGACACGATTGAATTTCTTCCAGTATATAACGGACATCCTGCTATTCATGTGATATCAAACCGCAGATATAGGATAACATATATCCTAAGTGGTTGGGGGTTGAAGAATGGATATGTTGCATTAGGAATAGAGGAGGTAAAGAACTATGACTAGCTACAGAGAGCAGGCGTTAAAGAAACTCACAGACGAACGAGAGGGCGTTAAGCTTAGCGGTGGAGCATCAGCGAACACAGTGCTGAGCACTATCATTCAGCCTGTCATTGACGCACTTGAAAGCTTCGTCAAGCAGGACGAGGAGTTCGCACAGGCGGTCGCTCAGGGTGGCACACTTCAGAAGTGTTTTGAAGCAGTTTACAAAGCTATTAAGGATAGCAACTTCGCACTATCAGACTTCAAAACCTATGAAACCGCAGCAGGCTTCTTCTTCCCTGGTTGCAAGATACGCTATCACATGGATATAGACCTCTGTGGTAGTGTCAGCAAAGAAGCACCGGAGCAGAAGCGCAAGTCGATCACAGTTTCTTTTGATGACCTTTTCTGAGAGGTGATTGAAAGTGTGGATAAACAATAACAAAGAACAGTCATTAGTATATAAGCCTATATTCACAGACTGTCTCACCCATGCCCAGAAAAAAGACGTTGAGGGCTTCCCGCCCCTCAACGTTGACGATTGTGCCGAGATTAATCGTCATTTCACACCCTATATTTTTTACCGCAGGACCAGCCAAGGGCGCTATACCTGTTTCTGTACGTCCTGCAATCACGAATTTAAGGTCAATAGTAATGATTATGGTGATATATACCACACTGATGATAATATCATCAGGCATAACTATTTGGGTACCTGCCCATGTTGCGGTGTGAAAGCCAAATATAAAGCCGCAGGATATAAGCAAGTTCAATTAAATGAAGTAGTTGATTTCGTAATATATAAAGCCGTTGAAGAAGTGGTATATATATATGCGGCGACGATTCATAAAGACTATAACGAATACGGAACGGAGGACTTCGACAGGAGTCCCGATCTTTGGGTCGATTTTCAAAAGCTTTACGTTCTGCGAAAAGGCAGTGCTGAGGTTTATCATTCGCATGCCTCATTTCGTCCAAACGGCTGGTGTTATATGATAGAGCCTATGAAGAGGAAAATGTGCAGTTCATTCAATAACGGATTTGCTGATCACAGACAAGTATACCTATATAAGAATATAATTAAGGATACATTCTTAAAGTATTCAGGCTTTGATTGCTACTGTTGTCGCCACTACATAATAGAGTATGACCAAGAACGTTATTATACCGCATATGCTATGTATCCGATACTTGAATTGGCGGTTAAAATGAACTGTGACACCATGGTGCAGGATCTGCTTTGGCGCAACAAGAAGAATTATAAGATATTGAACTGGAATGCAACATCGCCGAAAAAATTCTTCAAGCATCTAACGCTAAATGAAGTGAAAGCTTTTCTTGAAAATCACACGCCGGCAAGAGCTATAGAGGTGTATCAGGACTTCAAGCGCAAAGGTAAGAAGAAAGACATTTTCTACTGCCGAATGTACAGCTATATTACTGATTACTGCACTAGCATTGAAAAAGCAGACGTTGACCCTGAACAGGTGCTCGAATACCTCAAGCGCATCATGAAACACGCTTCAGAGGAAGATCGTTGCGAAGACGATCACTCAGAGATAAGGCGCCTTGTCAAGCTGTATGACGATTATGCCAATATCGGCTTGAAAATAGGCTATGATTTTCGCTTGAAAAACATAGCCTTTCCGAGAGACCTGAACGAAGCGCATGATAACGCAGTTGAGAACTTCAACTTCATGGAAGAAGAACGCAAGAGAAAAGAAGCCGCCGAGCTTGAGGAAGCCTATAAGCCCAGATACAAGAAGCTTTGCAAGAAGTATAAGAGCTATAGCTATCCAGGTATTCAACTGGTCGTGCCAAAGAATGCCGAAAGCATTATCAAAGAGGGAAAGGACTTGCGCATATGCGTCGGCGGTTATGCTTCAAGACATTGCAGTGGGGTTACGACGATTCTATTCATCAGAAAGCCGTCTGACCTTGATAAGTCATGGTTTACGATTGAAATAGACAATGCTGACCATATCGTGCAATGCCACGGATTTAAGAATGAGCAAGCCAAAGACCCTTTAACGGGCAAGAAGCTTGAAAAGCCTGAAATAATCAAGGCGTTTGAAGTCAACTTCCAAGAGTGGCTGAATAGTCAGAAGAAGCTGACTAAAAGGAGAAAAGCAAGCTAGGAGGAATAACAATGAACGAGATCAAACTAAGACCCGGTGAGGAGTTCGTATATAATGGTATACGTTTTATATGCCTCGACATTATCGACGGCAACTACTTAGCGATAACGGCTGATTGTTGGTGCGAAAAGTGTTTTAACGAAGAATACGAGGACGGCTGCAATAACTGGGAAAAGTCAACGCTCCGCCGATTTCTCAACGAAGATGTGCTCAAGGAATATTTTGATACAAAGCAGCTTATAAAGCAAACGTCTGACCTTATTGCCGATAATGGTGACAAAGCTTACGGAACGTGCGAGGACTATATAACGTTGCTCACTTGCGACCAGTACCGCAAGTATAGAGATTATGTGCCGATTTTTGAAGAATGTATGTGGACGCTTACTCCGTGGAGGTGCGACACTGGCTACGCTAGCTACGTGCATTACGTCACCCCGAAAGGAGCTATCAACTACTACTATGTGGACAGCAGTGTCGGGCTTGCCCCGGTTTGCTTATTTAATTCTGATAATCTCATATTGCGCCGACAGGCGCAGCTTATACCCGCTGAATAACTAACCAAAATAGGAGGAAACGCAATGGAAAACACAGAAATTACAGTATCTATGAAAACGGCTATGGCAGAACATCAGCACATATGCGAGTGCTACCGAACAGCTGCTACGGCTATCGTAGAAATGGGCAGGTCACTGAAAAATATCAGAGATTACAAGCTCTACATATCACTTGGCTATGAGTCTTTCAAGAATTATCTTGAAAGCAATGGCGATTACACGTTCAAAGAACGCCAGGCATATACCTATATCAAGCTCTATGAGGACAACAGCACAAAGTTCCTTGAAGAACACGCAAGTATAGGTGTAACAAAGCTGGAGCTTCTCTCCAAGCTTCCGGAGTATGAACGTGAAGAATTCGCTGACACACATGACCTTGGCGGAATGACAGTTGAAGAAGTCAAGAAGCTAATCAAAGAAAAGCAGGCATTAGGCGAACAACTGACATTCCTTGAGGAGGAGAAGAAGGAGCAGACAGAAAGCGCCGAATCTCTCAGAGCTGAGCTTGAAGAGCTGAGAGAAAAGCTTAAGCAGGCCGAGGACAAGCCTATCGAGGTAGTTAAGAGAGACCTCGACGAAGAAGAGATTGACAAGATAAGGCTGTCTATCCGTCAGGAACTTCACACTGAGCATATGAAGGAACTGAATGCGTTGAAGAAGTCAAGCCGTGAAGCCGTGAAGGCGGCAGAAGCTGAAAAAGATAACGCCCTCAAAGAAGCGCAGACAGAACGTGACAATGCAGTTAAGGAAGCCGTAGCTAAGTATGAGACCGCCCTCAGCAAGGCTAAGGCTGAAGCAGAAGAAGCGGACCATGCCAAGGCAGAGTTGGCAAAGAAATTGAAGTCAGGCAATGCAGACGAAGCAAGGGTTGCGCTGAAGATCATCTTTGAAAACGTTCAGAAAGGGCTTACGGAATTCATTGAAAAAATCAATGATATTGAAGACTCACAAACCAAGGAAAAGTTCATTACTGTCACAAGCAAGTGGCTCAGGCAGGCGGCTGATGACCTTGAGGGGTGATGACAATGACTGGAGGTAAGGAAAAGATAATGCAAGCTAGGCGTTTCATAACCGGGGGAAAAGACGTTAATGCTGCCGTCTGTTGCTCTTGTGGTGTCAAGGCGGGCACAACTGAAATGAAGAGAGCGATTAAGACCACATTCACAGACTTTCCTCAGTTAGTTCTTACGCCTAGCACCATGATATGTGCAGAGTGTGAGAGAGCTTATAACGACAAGAACCTACGTTTCAAACCTATATATTCAAACAAGCGTGGTGAATATAGAATTATTGAACGTACAGAGGTTCTTGATCTCATATGCAATCCACAGGAAGAATGGGTACTGTCAGTCCCCTATTCGTTCAAAAAGCACCATTGGCTATATGCGGGTCTGTCGAATAGACACATGGCATATATAGGCACTGACGATAGAACAATCATTATTGACTATGACAAGATTAACATAGCGGAGCTTGTCAACTCCATCAAGGATTGCATCGCATACGGTGTACCGAGGAAAGAACTTAAAGCAGGCATGTATTCAGTGTTCACTCTCGTCAAGTTTCCTTTTCTGAATTCATGTGAAGAGCTTTTTGAGCAAGTCCGCCCCAGTGGGCTAATAGATCTGATAGTGCAGTATACTCCTGCCGTGAAGAATAAGAAAACATACGAAAGAAAAGAGGAAAACACAATGCTTACAAGTGCAGAAAACAATGCAGTAACGCTGTTAGGCTGTATAGCCAAATCATCAAGGTACCGTGTAGAGAACGGCTTGCAATTCTGGGACGGCTTCTTTGAACGCCGTGTAAATCGTTTCAAGTCGCTTGGTACTCACGAATTCGTTAGCAAGCTGTCAGAAGCAGTTGGATCAGTTAACAATGGCGGCTATGCTGAAATGGTAAGAGATATGTCAGAAGATGACCTGAACGATATGATGGCGGTCATTCGTTCAAAGACACATCTGATAGTTGCGATAGTTTACGCAGAAAAGGACAGGGATTAATATGAATTTGAAAATAATTGCAAAATCGCCCATAGCGCATGGCGCTTTCACTGAGGGCATAGGAAATGGAAACATTGCTGAGTTTCGCAGAGTGCCGGTCATATTCAATGGTAGCAAAATAGACGTTCCTACGATTAGTGGCAACGCTGTAAGGGGCGTTATCCGCAGGGAGTTAGCAAGAGAATTCTTTGCCAAGAACGCCAAAGTCCTTGATGTTCTCGACAAAAAGAAGAAAGACAAGCTATATGCTATCCTCGGAAATGGTGGAGCACTGGGATCTAACCTCAGTGCAACAGTAGACCCCAATGCTATACGAGAGATACGCAAGCAGCTGCCTATTCTTTCACTGCTTGGAAGTAGCTGCTACAAGTATATGATCAATGGCATGTGCAATATTGGCTTCTTCAAGCTCGATTGCTCTGAGCTTGAAACGGGAGATACTCGTTTGAATGACTTGCTTGCAGAGATCAGTGAAACTCGCCACGTTGATAAGAACATCATAAACGCAGAAGAAACGGGCATTAAGCCTATGCCATATGTGACAGAGGTCGTTATCGAGGGGTCAACGTTCTCAGGGTCGGTGTCTTTCGCCCCAATGGCCACGGACGTTGAGAGGTCGTGCCTTGCACATGGAATCAGTCTTCTTAATCACATAGGTGGAAAGAGTGGACGTGGATATGGTCAGATAGCCGTTGAAACAGACGAGCCACTGAATGACGCACTATATAATGAAAACGTCTGCAATGTAGATGTTGATTTTATTTCAAAATTCATAGGTGATATATCATGATCTATGAGATAAGACTGAATATATCTGTGCCAGTAATTGCAACGGAAGATATTCACCTTGACGGTATTTTCTACGCCGTCAGCCCGGCAGCGCATAACAAAAATATTCACCTGACACGTCTTACACACTCGTGTGACGTGCCAGACCTGCCTATCCCAATCGATTGTCTATATAAGGACGGCTGTTATATATACTGCTGTTCTACTGCAGAATTTATCAACGGACAGAGAATAACTGACACTATGACTAAGAGAAAAGACGGCATTGACTATATGTATTATCATAGCCAAAAAACGCCGAAGAAAGGCATTGACAAAGACTGGCTGATAAAGCTATATGGAGTATGCTGTGAACAGGTGCGTTTCCTAGTTTCTTCGTCCAACTATAATGCTTTGGCACGATATGTTCGCAGAATTCATTCAATTGGAGGGCTCAGAAAACAGGGATACGGTGAAGTGGTTGGTTATGACATAGTTCCACGTTCAGACTTAACGCATATAGACTGTGTCATAGAGAATGGACGAGCTATCCGTAATATCCCGCAGAAAATGTTGACAAGGTCATGTTCAGCTAGTGTGCGAATAAGACCGCCGTACTGGTTGCTTGATGGCAAGCTGCCGTGTGCGACAGTTGGAGAACCTGCGGAGCTGAGAGAAGACGTTGCACTGCACGAATTCAAGAGGTGACATATGAGATTATCAGATATAAGGTTCATTCAACCTGCCGAAAGTGATACACACATGAGAGAATTCAGGCTAACCGACTGTGTGAAACTTGTCGGTACTAGGGCGTTCAAGAATAAGGTATTTGAAGCACTTAATGTTATAGAGTATTTTTTTAAGATCACCGAAAGACCTGCCGTATCTTTCGGTGGTGGAAAAGATGGGACGGCAGTTCTGATATTGGCGCAGATGATAGACCCGAACGTGCTGATATTGACAGCGGACCCGCCTAATCCTCTGCCCGACCGAGCAAATCACATACTCACTTGCGAGAAAGAATTCGGCAGCAATATAATTCATGTTCCATATACATGGGACGTAGATAGCGTGTTGAATCACAAAGAAAAATATCCAGCAGGCTTCAAGCAGAAAAGATTGAGAGACGAGCAGACATTCAGAGGCATAGACGGAATTATATGGGGTTGTAGAAATTCTGAGAGTCGGGCAAGGGCGATCAATTTTCATCGAAATGGTTATGTATATCAGTGTGCAGATGGGACATGGAGATGCCAGCCTATAGCTACATGGACCGCAGAGGACGCCTTTGCATTGGCCTTGGCGACAGGATATCCTATTAATCCAGTCTATGAAAAAATGGAAGGTATCTTTGACCTAGATAATCTTCATGACGGAACATGGTGGCCACATGGAGACGATATGAAATGCAGTTGGATAAAGCGATATTATCCTGACTATTTCGATAGCTATATGAAAGCTGTCATGCTTGGAGGGAAATCAAGCAAATATCTTGAAACGTGGTAGAAAAAAAGCCGCCCCGTAGGGCGGCATAAGACTATATTCGATGACGTTTTCTGAAAAATGTGAAAAGCCCAATGGCAACGGATACGATAGCCAAGCCGCCGAGAACGGGAACTACGTCAACGAATTTTACGAAAGCAAATGCCAAAAGCTTGATTGTTGACCACATAGACTGCAATAGTTGTAGCATGATATCACTCCTTTCTTTGAAATTTTATTCATTATAACATTGCAGGATATAACTGTCAATAGGCATAATGAAAAAAACACAGAACACTCACACTATGAACACAAATGAGGAATAAGAAATGACAAAAATAAAGCCTGAATACATTTTCCCACTGCTGCTTATCCTGCTGGACTTGGGAGCGGCTATCATATACGCTTTGCAAAAGGACTACAAGAAATCCGTCTATTGGATAGCGGCGGCCGTACTGAATGTGACAGTAACAGTTTAGGAGGAATAACTATGTCAGATGAAAATCCAATAGCTATAGCGCAGAAAATCTTGTCTGAAATAACCACGGGCAGAAATAAAGATAGAAAGAGCTTGAAAAAAGCTCTTTCAACACTCAAAGTTGGAGATCAGATTGCAACAGACGAAGAAATATGGACTGTTATTGGTATAGAAACAATTGAATCTAAATCTTTTAAAATGCCAAGAACATTGAAAGTTAAGTGTTCATCATCACAGCGGAGCAAATGCTTGATTTTCTACATACCAAAGGGCGGTGTTATGTAATGAAAAATTCAAACACACCAACAGAACACATAGAGCAGGCATTGCTTTTCAAGTGGGCGACATTCAGCTCAGGCAAGTATCCCGAACTGGAGTATATGTTCGCTATACCGAACGGCGGCTATCGCCACTATAGAACTGCCGCAGATCTTAAGTCTGAGGGCGTAAAGTCAGGTGTGCCTGACATAATGCTTCCGGTGGGACGTGGCGGTTACTACGGTCTTTTTATAGAAATGAAACGCACATCAGGTGGACGAGTATCGGAATCTCAACAGAAGTTTCTGAAAACGCTTAATGACAACGGCTATCTTGCAGTTGTTTGCAAAGGCTTTGAGCAGGCGCAGGAAGCAATCTTGAAGTACCTTAATAAAGGAGTGAGAAAATGAAAATATCTAAGCTGAAAAAATATGCAGTAAAGCGGCTAAGACCATATCCTACTTCTATAATGAAAATGATAATTCATTATGGATTGGCTCAGGCAGTGCAATATATCCGCTTTACGGCATGCCGAACATGAATACCAGCGAGCAGTTACTCACGCTTTTTGACATTAATGAAAGTGACCGTGAGAATTGGAGATGTAAGCAGCTGCCGCCTGCTATTGAGAGCAACATTGTTATGAACATCGCTTCATGCACAACAGGCAAGATGATAGATCGTCGTTCAACATTCGTTGCCATGCTAAGCGAATATCAGATATTCTCAGGCACAGAAAAAGTGCATATATGCCCGAAAGCATTCCTTGAAGTAATAGATGATTATGAAATTCTTACATACTATTCCATTGATGATATGATAATCGTCAAAGCAGGCTTGCTTACGCTCGGTGTACTGTGTGAAACCCATGGCGTTGTAACACAAGAACTTCTTAATGACATTAATTCCATGCACGATATGTTACAAGAAGTATTCAACAGGGAGTGCGAAGAAAAAGACAAGAGCAGAAATTATGAGCAATTGGCAATGACAGAGTGAAGCCCTATATATTATATATAGTATAGAACAAGTGTTCAGCCCGTGTGTAAGCACGGGTATGAGGGCTTGTAATGGGTCTTAATAACTCGGACAGTGGGAGGAAATGACAATGAGCCTTATGAGATACAGAGAGCAAAAGTATATTTATGGAAACTACATGGAAGTGAATATGTATCCTGTATATGCCTGCCCACGTTCTTCTAGTCGAAAGAAGAAAAGAAAGCCGACAAGCAAGGTGCAGGAGAGATTGAATCAGATCAATGCTGAAAGAGCTCTGGCAAGACTTATCCCTGCAAACTTCACTGACAAAGACTATAAGTTCGAGCTGACCTATTCACCGCAGAATAATCCTGCTGACCTTGAGCGTGCCAAGAAAGACTTTGCTAACTTTGTCAAACGTGTGAATAGAGCAAGAGTCAAGAGAAGCTTACCGAGAATGAAGTATATTTATTCCATTGAGCAGGGCTCAAAGTCTGGACGTATCCACTTTCACGTTATCATGACTGGTGGTCTGACTATCAACGAGATAGCATCCATATGGGGCAAGGGCTATGTTGACAAGGTCCTGCCATTGATGTTTGACCAGACAGGCTGTGCAGGAATTGCAAAATATTTCTGCAAGCAGAAGATTTCAGATCATAACAACGGCAAGCACGCCAAGCGCTATGTTGCGTCAACGAGCTGCATTAAGCCGCAGCCGCAGAATAACGATTATCGTCTGACGAAACGTGCGGTGCAGAGCATGGCATATAACTGTGATAACTCGGCACTGTTCGAGAATATGTATCAAGATTATTACTATGCTGATTGCCGTCCATTCTGGAACGAGGATAACGGCACGTTCTACATATCGCTGTTTATGTACCGGAGAACGGCGAAGCTGAACATATAGGGGGTGAGATGATGAGTCTTAAGGGAGCTGAGCTTAGCGTGATATGTGATGATTGCCATAAGGCATTCATAGTCTGCGTTCGCAAAGAGAGATTTCAAAGCATAGAAGGGGACGTATGGTGCTATAACTGCCCTCACTGTGGTAAGTTATACGTTGCATATATCGACGATAGCCTGACACGTCATGCCCATGCGCTTCAAAAAAACGGTGTTGTGTTGAAAGATATCCTGACGAAAATATCGAGAGAATTATCGGCAAGGCAGGGAAAGGAGAAGAATTAATGGACTCATACAGACAGGGATATATCAAAGCATTAATCGACGTGAAGAACTATGTCGATAGCCATTCGCACGTGATGAAGCACTACAAGCTTTATAATTCAAAGAAACTACCTATGCTTTTACAAGCATTTATTGACAACGCCGATGAAATGATTGCAATGGGTGATATGATAGAATTGACATTGACGTTCGATCAGAAAAGCATTAAGAAGTCCAAGGAGAATTATCATGACTAAGAAGCGATTGTTGTCATATCGACAACTTAAGGCTGAGCTGAAGTGGGTAAGTGAAGATAGTGACGATTATCGCAGCCTGAAAGCAGAGATAGCAGAGATTGAAGCATATGTGTCAGGCATTGATGACGCATTCATCAGGATTATTTTTCGCCTGCGTTATCTTGTCCCACGCAAGGACGGAGCTTGGCAGCCGCCGTCATGGGCGTGGATAGCCAGGCAAGCCAATGCTTCAGAAGATTACTGCAAGGGCAGGCATTGCAAGTTCTGTAAGAAAAACACGCTGTAACACGCACGAACACACTCTGCGTGCTATGATGATAATGCGGGGTTGTTGTTATAGTTTTTCCATAGGTTTATGTCGGTGCAAGGGCCACGTTGTATGACGTGGTCCTTGTGCTATATATGCGAGGTGATAACGTGTATAGTACGAGTCAGATCAGAGAGCTAATCAAGGAAGGACGAGTTGACAAGTTCTATAACGATCGCTATTGGCGGAAGTTCAGCAAGAGCGTTATCGCAGAGCAGCACAATGAATGCCAGATATGCAAGTGCAAGGGTAAAGTGACGAGGGCAACTATTCTTCATCACGTCAAGCACCTTAAGCAATTTCCGCAGCTTGCATACAGTCGGTATTACTATGACGATAATGGCGAACGGCATAGACAACTGATAGCACTGTGCCATGACTGTCATGAAGCACAGCACCCAGAACGGCGCTGGCAAGAACGTACAGATAAGTTCGTCAATGAGGAGCGGTGGTGAGCGCCTTGCGGCGATACCCCCCGGGGTCAAGGGTCGAAAAATTTTTTCGGCCTTGTACAACGGGAGGCACAAAAGACAAATCCGCCCTCGCACGCACGTGAGAGAATTTTTTTCAAAAAAAACAAATGTAAGGAGTTGGCAAAAGTGAAAAAGCCGAGTTTATCAGAGATTGAACAGTCGTTGATAGAGCAGCTCGAACAAATGGGTGCTTCTGTCGATTTCTATAAATCGCTGGTTTCAGACTATCTGTTTTACGAAAAACAGGAAAGGAAAATGCAAGCCGATATCCGCAAGAGAGGGCTTACCTACATGGCGGTTTCTGCTGTTGGTAAAGAATATGAAAAGGACAATCCGTCTGTAAAGCAGGCGTATATGTATAACAAGCAGAAATTGCAGATTTTGAAAGATCTCGGTCTGTCAACCGAGAAGGTGAAGAATCTTGACGATGATGAAGAGTTGTAAAGGTCAAGATGCTCTCGATCTTTCCTGCCTTGCTGAATACATTAGACTCGTTAAAGAGCACGAATACCCATACTGTATTGAGCAGTGCAAGCTCATTGAATACGTTGAAAGAACATTTCTGAGCGAGGATATCTATGTTGATGTTGAACAAGCTGAGAAATATTTCAGCTATGAGAAATATTTTCCGTTCAAGCTGTTTCCATGGGAACGATTCGTGTTCACCCTTCACAACTGCACCTATAAGTCCAATGGCTCTTTACGATGGCCTGTACTGTTTCTCTACGTCGGTCGAGGAACAGGAAAAAACGGCTACTTAGGCTTTGAAGATTTTTGTTTGCTAACACCGACGAATGGCATCAAGCATTACAACATCGATATTTTTGCGACGACAGAAGATCAGGCTAAGACCACGTTCAATGATGTGTACAACGTCCTTGAAGACAACCGTGACAAGATGCAGAGATTTTTTTACTGGAACACAGAAAAAATCATAAATCTGAAAACAAAATCCGTCTTGCGATACAGAACATCGAGCCCGAAATCTAACGACGGTGCAAGACCGGGCAAGGTAGACCATGATGAGGAGCACGCATATGAGAACAGTAAACTCATAGATGTTGCTGTTGGCGGCCTTGGAAAAAAACCACGCCCACGCCGCACGATCATGAGCACCGACGGATTCGTCCGTGAAGGTCCACTTGACAAAGATAAGACCAAAGGGATTAGAATCCTTAACGGTGAGATAGATGATAACGGCATGCTACCATTCATTGCAAGAGTAGATAAGCCAGAAGAAGTTGAAATGCCTGAAATGTGGTATAAGGCGAACCCGTCACTGCAGTACCTTCCTGATCTTCTCCAAGAGATGAAGACGGAATTTCAAAACTATCTGGACGATAAGATAAGCAATATCAGCTTTGCAGTTAAACGCATGAACTGCCTGCCACAGCAGACTGAGGGCGGTATAACCGCATTTGATAATATCCTGGCAACTAATCAGGATATCACGCCATATTTGTCAAAGCTTCAAGGCAGACAATGCACAGCAGGCTTTGACTATATGAAAACCGATGACTTCCTTTCAGCTGGTTTGCTCTTTGACGTAGACGGAACTGACGTATGGATAACGCACACCTGGGTGTGCAAGGCTTCTGCAGATTTACCAAGAATCAAGGCGCCCCTGCAAGAATGGGAAGCGGCGGGGCTACTGTCATTCGTTGACGGTCCAGAGATACCGCCTGAGATACCCGTTATATGGGTGGCGCAGAAAGCGGCGGAATTGAATGCAAAAGTCGCAATGACCGGCATCGATAACTATCGCTATACACTGCTTAGGAGGGCTCTTAAAGAGAATCTCTACGCTTCTGACGAAAAAGGCTACGGAAATATCATGCTTGTCCGTCCGTCAAATGAAATGATGATAATGCCTGTAATCACAAGTCAGCTGGTGAATCATAAGCTTGCAGCCGGAGACAATCCCCTTTTCCGCTGGGCTATGAACAATACCAAGGTATGCACTTCGTCCGCAGGCAATATGACGTATGGTAAAATAGAGCCGAAGTCCAGAAAGACAGACCCTTTCAAGGCATATGTCGCCGCCAAAGCGGCACAGAATAAAATCGCTGAGCAAATATCAAGTATGCCTATGGGCAAGAGCGTTATGAACGTTTTCACATATTAGCAGAGAGGAGGTAAAGCAATGGGGCTGAGATCACTGCTATCACGCATAATGAATGCCAAAAGTAATGAAGTGATCAGTATTAAGACAGTTGGATATGACGACGAAACGAGAATAGCCGTGCAGGCATATGCTATTCAGGTCGTTGTTGAAATCCTTGCGGCACTGGTTTCAAAGTGCGAGATAAAAACCTATCGTGACGGCAAGTCATTCCGTGGCGAAGAATGGTACCTTTTCAACGTTAAGCCGAACGTCAATCAAACAGCAGTGCAATTCAAGAACGAGCTAGTCCGCAAGACCCTTGTGCGTGGCGAGAGCCTTGTTGTCAGCGCTGGAAAGCAGATAGTCTGCGCCGACTCTTGGAGTACACAGGAGTATGCGCTATATCCTAACCGCTTCTCTCAGGTAGCACGAGGTTCATTCACGTTTCAGAAAACATTCGATATGGGAGATGTCCTATATCTCACATACTCCAATGGCGGAGTAAGACAAATACTAACGGAAATGCTAGATGAACATAATCGGTTCTTGGAAACGGCTTCAAGCACCTACGTCAAAAGTGGCGGCCAAAAAGGCATACTCGAGATAACGCCACTGGCACAAGGTCAACCTGATTTTGAGGAGAAATTCGATGTTCTCATGAATAATTATTTCAAAACATATTTTGACGCCAAGAATGCAGTGCTTCCACTGTGGGGCGGAATGAAATATACCTCTCAAACGGCAGGTGAAACCAAGAGAACAGTGTCAGAAGCAACCGACTACATTTCTATGCTAAATGACGCATTGGAAAAAGCGGCGATTGCTTTCAACGTTTCACCGGCTATCGTAAAGGGAAATGTCGAGAACATCAGTGAAGCGTTATCAATGACATTGACATCTGCCGTTGATCCTTTCGCCAAGATGTTATCAGACGAGATAACGGCAAAGCGCTATACCAAAGAGCAAGTCCTGCGTGGGTGCTATGCCAAAGTCTGTACCAATAACCTTAAGCACCTTGACGTGCTTGAAATGGCAAATGCAGTTGACAAGCTTATCGCAAGCGGCTTCTACTCAACGAATGAGTTGAGGGAGAAGACAGGTGAGGAAAGAATTCCAGAAGCCTGGGCCGATAAGCACACAAGAACTAAGAACTACGAGACAATCGAAGGAGGTGGAAACAGCAATGAATAGCATTTTTAATCATTTTGAATTCAAAATGAAAGCGGATAAGCCAAAAGAGCTGGACCTATATCTCTATTCAGAAGTCTATGGAGGACTTGATTTCAACTGGACAAAAGGAAAAGTTGAGGAGAGCAAGACAGGTGCTAAGTATTTCGCCGACAAGTTAGACGAGTATAAGAATTGTGAGCACATCAATTTGTATATTAATTCTCTTGGAGGTCAGATCAAAGAGGGCGTTGCTATCGGAAATATCCTTAAGCGCCATAAAGCCAACGTTACTTGCTATGTAGACGGCTGGGCGTGTTCTATCGCAAGCGTTATCGCTATGGCAGCGGACGAGATCATCATGTATAGCAACAGCATGATGATGATACATCAGGCGTCCTGCTACTGTGAGGGAAATGCTGACGATATGAGAACGGCGGCGGCTGAGCTTGACAAGATGACCGATACCGCTATCACTACATATGCAGAACGTTGCAACGGCAAGTGTAGCCGTGAGGAAATTGCCAAAATGGTAAAGGTGGGTACTTGGCTGACAGCGGCAGAATGTCTTGAGAAAGGCTTCTGCGATAGCATATCAACCGCAGAGCAACCCGTTGATATGGCTACAATGCTTAGTGATACAAAGCAGTACACTATGTCAAGCGCCCTCGACAGGGAGAATGTGGACAAGCTCATTGAGCTTTATAAGAATTCCGCCGCACAGCAGGCTTTGCCAGCAAAAAAAACCGAAGAAGAAAAAACAAATGCCGCTATGTCGGTTTTTGAAAAGTTCATGAAAATGGAGGTAAAAAAAGAATGATTAATCTTGACGCAATCAAAGAGCAGAAAGCAGATATCCTTGCTTCACTGTCAGCCGCTATCAGAGATAGTGATGACAAGGGCATGGAAGCCGCCCTTGATAAGTATGGCAATCTAATTTCAGATGCCATAATGGAGCAGGTGGAGAGCACCGCTGAGTCTGTCGATAGCCAGATACTCAGCACCAGAGGTGTGAGAATGCTAACCAGTGAAGAAAGAGACTACTATAACGCCGTCATTGAGGCGGGCAAGTCCGCAAACCCGAAAATGGCGCTGACAAACGTTGATAAGACAATGCCAATCACGATCATTGAGTCAGTTCTCGGTGAGATCCCACAGCAGCACCCTCTGCTCAACTTCATCAACTTCCAGGATACCACTGGAATTACGAAGATGTTGGTAAATGACCAGGGTGTTCAGACCGCTAAGTGGGGAGATCTTAACACAGCTATCGACAAGGAACTCTCAGGTGCATTCAAGACCTTTGACGTTGCACTGAAGAAGCTCACAGCATGGATTCCAGTGTCTAACGATATGCTTGACCTTGGTGCCTCATGGCTGGATAGATATGTCCGTGAGATACTTGCAGAAGCCCTTTGGGTCGGCATGGAAACCGGTGTCGTGTCAGGCGACGGTCTTAACTGCCCTATCGGAATGTGCAAGGACGTATCTAGTAGTGCATCAGTAGTCGGCGGCAAGTATCCTGACCAGAAGACAGTTGCACTCAATGAACTCTCCCCTGAAGCTATTGGTGCTATTGCCGCCCAGCTCACGAAGACCGAAGCAGGTAATAACCGTCCACTCGACAACCTCATCTTTGTGGTCAATCCAAAGACATATCTGACCAAGGTAATGCCTGCGACAACGAACTTCGTTCAGGGAAAATGGGTTAACGATGTTATGCCTATTCCATGCACTATTATCCAGTCATGCGCCGTTCCTGATGACAGAGCTATCTTCGGTCTTGGCAAGCGTTACTTCATGGGTCTTGGCATGGCTAAGGGCGGTAAGCTGGAGTTTGATGACTCATTCAAGTTCCTTGATGACGCAAGGACATATAAGATCAAGACATACGGCAACGGCAAGCCACTCGACAGCAATGCTTTCAGGTATCTGGATATCTCAAAGCTTAAGAGATTTATCCCGACAGTATACACGGTCACACCGTCAGAAACATAAGGAGTTGATATAAATGCAGCAGGCATTATTCGAGGAAGTTAAAAATCAGCTGAACATAACTTGGTCAGACGAAGCTACTGACAGAAAGATAAACAGCATTATAGCACGTGCTATAGGAGTACTAAACGGATATGCAGGTCAGGTGCTGGATATCAATGTTGACGAAAATATCAACGGCGACGCCCAGCTTCTGATCGACTGCTGCAGATATATATATAACGATTGCTTCGAGGACTTTGAAAAAAATTATCACTCTCAGCTCTTCGCTCTGAGAGCAAGATGTCAGATTGAGGAGATGTCAGGAGGAAGCGTATGATAAGCAAGCGGCAGACGTTCAATGACGGCATATGCACTATTGCAACTATCATCAATGCCAATTGCTTGAAAATCAAGCAAGCAGGCATAAGATATGACAATCGTACCGTCGGCTCAGAGCGTTTCTATAAAGCCGCTGAGTATCAGCACCGCTGTGATAAAGTGATAAGAATACCACTTATCGCCGAGCCGCAGGCGACTGACATTGTGATAATGAACGGCGACCAGTATAACGTCATTCAAGTTCAGATGATAAAGGACGCTAAGCCGCAGGCTTGGCAGTTATCAATAGAAAAGCGGAAAAAGAGGTTAGAAATCCATGTCAATGAGTCCTGATGAGATGGCTGAGGCTTTACAGCACGCATTTCAGCAAGAAAGTCGCCGTGTTAATGAAGCCGCCAAGAGAGCCGTTAAGAAGACCGCAAAGGAAACCCGCAAGGTCGTCCAAGAACACTTCACGTTCAATACCCGCTCCGGCAAATATGCCAAGGCGCTTACAGTTAGCACCGAATACGAGGACTCTTTCGACATTCGGCAGATAGTGAATTTCAAGAAGAATAAGCAGTATCTTCTCACACACCTGCTGGAGTATGGCCATGCTATGAAGCGTGGTGGCAGAACGCTTCCGTTTAAGGCGAAAGCTTATCCGCACATGATTTACGGACAAGAGTATGCCGAAGAAAAATTACCGGAAAACATCAGAAAGGAGATTGAGAAGTCGAAATGACATTGACAGAACTTATATCACTTTCAGGCATTCCTACGGACAGGATTGCTAAGATAGATTTTCCAGTGGAAACGGAATTGCCGTTCGCAACATGGATAAACAAGACACCTCAGACGATATCTGCAGACGGAAGAACTGTCGCAGTTATCCCACGGATTGCAGTTGAAATATACTGCGAGCCGGAAGATGAAGAAACACATATCCTATTTGAGAACGCCCTTATGGATAAGGGCATATGTTTCTCAGTCGCCGCAGGCTATCTGGGGCAGGATCAGCAAATGGATATGTGGGTATACGAATTCGATCGCAAGGAGGAATATTAATGAAAGGAACAGTGAAAGCCGTTGCCCATGCACTGATTACAGAGTCTACAGATGTCAGTGGTGCGACAACTATCACATATGGAGAACTTAAGTATCATAAGACAAAGCTTTCGGGCACCCGTCAGGTAAGCCTTGACCCGAAGTCATCAAGCAAGGAGATATGGGCTGACGGCGTAGTAGCATTCGCAGGTCAGACTAATCAGGGTTACGAGGGAACTATCACCACACTTGACCTGTGTGATGATCTTGAGAAAGACTGGTACGGAAATGTCATCGAAGAGAAAAACGGCACACTGGTCGAAGTAGCAAGAACAGGAGAAGCGCCAAAGTTCGGCTTGATCGTACAGTATGAGTCAACATCAGAAGCCGAGGGATATACCGAGGTCTTCCCATATTGCTACACCACAGATCGTCCGAAGATTTTGGTTAAGACAGAGGAAGACAGCGGTATGGACTATGAGTATACAGAGCATAAGATTGCCTGCAAGCCGTCACCGGCTGAGGTTACTGTCGACAACAAGAAAGGACACATTGCACGTTTCCGTATAAAGGGTAACACAGTACTCACAAAGTTTCCTGAGTACACCTACACCCCGGGTGAATGACAATGAGCAATACAATAGTCCTGACTATAGACAGCAGGCAGATAGGCTTCAAGGCTACAGCAGGTATGTTCTATCGCTATAAAGAAGCGTTCGGCACGGAGTACCTTGAGGACGTTGTCAAGGTACATCAGTTCGGTAAGGGCGCCTTTGTTCAACAGGTCGAATACCGCACCCTATGGGTGCTTGCCAAGACTTATGATGATAGTATACCGCCTATTCAGACGTGGCTTGACAGCTTCGCCTATGGTGCATTTCCTGTTGATGATATCTATAATCAGGTTATGCCTATACTGCAGGCAAATATGAAAGTTGACAGAAAAAATCCATAAGCGGCAGTAAAAGCGGAGATGATCGGCCTCTCAAATCGGAGGAGGTCATCTCTCTTGTTATAAACAGGGGTCTTACTGTCGCTGATTTAGACCGCATGACGTATGGTATGGTAGTGAACTATGCCTGCGCCTATGACCGACAGCGATTAATCGCCGCCGGCAAAAAGGTCATTGACCCCGAAATAAAATACGAAGAACTGAAAGCAAACCTGCCTGTTGTGGAAGAACGATATAAGCAGGGAAAAATCAGCAAAGAACGATATGAAAAGTATATTGCGAAAATAAAGGCATGGGAGGGTGAGTAATGGCTAAGTCATCATCAGATGAGAAAATCAAAGGTATGTACGTCAAAATCGGTGGTGATACGTCTGAGTATACTGCCGCCATGAAAGGGCTTAATGCCGATATCAATTCGACTACAAAAAATCTGAACAGCGTCAATAAGCTCTTAAAGCTTGACCCGACTAACGTTGAATACACCGCTCAGAAGCAGAAGCTTTTGAGCGAAGCTATCGAAGCCACAAAGACAAAGCTTGACGTTCTCCTTAGAAACGAGAAGGAAATCAACGAGCAATATAAGAAAGGCGAACTTCCTGTTGAGTCATATCTTAAGTATCAAGAAGAGCTTGAAAAGACCAAGAAGAAGCTGAACACACTGCGAGATCAGACCAAGACCGCAGATGATAGCACCAAGGAGCTTGGCAATGAAGCCAAGGATACGTCAGATAAGGTCAAAGACCTTGGCGATAAAGCTGACCAGACAGGCAGTGTCTTCAAGGACGTTTTCTCTGCTAATCTTGCCGTTGAGGGGCTGAAAGCTATAGCTAATGCCGCCAAGGAAGCGGCGGAAAGCTGTGCACAAGTCGGCATTGACTTCTCCAGCTCAATGTCCAATGTGGCGGCAACCATGGGTATGACCGCAGAGCAGGTCAGCTCAGGCGCTGAGGACTATCAGAAGCTAGAGAACGCCGCTCGTGAGTGTGGTGAGACTACAAAGTATACCGCTTCGGAGTCTGCTGACGCTCTTAATTATCTTGCCCTTGCGGGATATGATGTGAACAAAGCGGTTGAGACCCTGCCGAAAGTTCTTAATCTTGCCACTGCTTCAGGCATGGATCTTGCGTCCTGCACTGACATGGTAACGGATACTATGTCGGCATTGCAGTTGCAGACGAGTGACCTTGACGGCTATATGGACATGATGGCAAAGACCGCCCAGAAGTCTAATACCACAGTTGCTATGCTTGGTGAGGGCATTCTCCAGTGTGCCGGTACGGTCAAGTCCACAGGGCAGGACGTTGATACAATGTGCACCTCTCTTGGAATACTGGCTAATAACGGTATCAAGGGTGCAGAGGGCGGCACACATCTCAGAAATATGCTTTTGTCGTTAACATCACCGACAGACGTTGCTTCCGCTAAGTTGAAAGAACTGGGCGTGAGCGTGGCTGACAGTGAGGGAAATATCAGAGATATCAACGATATTTTCGGAGACCTTAACGCCAAGCTTTCCAAGCTCTCAGATGACCAGAAGACCAAGGCGCTTAGCGATATCTTCAATAAGACAGACTTATCGTCCGTTAATGCCATGCTTCAAGGCATGAGCGGGTCTTTCGATGACCTGAAATCTCAGGTGGATAACGCCGACGGAGCGTGTCAGACAATGGCTGACACCATGAATAACAATCTTAAGGGCAAACTGGCTATAATGGACTCTTCCCTTGAATCCCTTGGCATAACTATTTTCGATAAATTCAGCGCCCCCCTCGAAGACGCCGCCGAAAAAGGCTCAGAGCTTTTCAGTGAACTTACCAAGGATATCAAAGATGGAGACCTCAGTGATGAATTCGACGATATGGGCAATGCCCTTGGAGATTTGGTCGAAACCGGCGCAAAGTTTGCCAAAGGTTCGTTGCCTATCCTCATTGACGGTGTAAAGTTCTTCTGCGAGCATTCTAACCTTGTTATCGGAGGATTGACAGGAATAACGTCGGCAATGGTATCAAAAAAAGCCATAAATAACGTTTCAGACCTCGTAAAGTCATTCAAGAGCCTTACAGGTGCAACAAAAGCAGCTGAAACCGCCCAGCAGGCTTTAAATGCAACTCAAAAAGCGTCGCCGGTAGGAGCAATTGCAGCTATTATAGGTACGGTAGTTGGCGGTATTGTGTCTTATGCAACTTCGGTTGATGACGCCGCTGATTCAACAAAAGTCCTCAATGACGAAGAGCAGGCGTTAGTCGACAGCACGAATGAACTGACAGACACCATGAAGAAAGCCGCAGATCAGAGAGAAGAAGCCAAGACAGATATAGAAGCCGAGTATAGCAGCTATAAAAGTCTTGCAGATAGAATTTTTGAGCTTTCTGACGCCGAGAGCTTATCTAATGACGAGAAGTCAGAAATGAAAACTCTTGTGGACCAGCTGAACAGTGCCATGCCTGACCTTAATCTTCAGATCGACGATCAGACAGGCAAGCTTCTCAACAATAGGGACGCTGTCTATTCGTGTATAGAAGCAAAGAAAGAACAGCTTCTTGTCGAAGCCGCTCAGAAAGATATGGTCGCTATATCAGAAGACCTTTATAAAGCTGAGAAAAATCAGAAAGAACTTGAAGAAGAAATAGCCGAAAAGAAAAAAGAAATGATCCCTATTCAAGAGAAGATGAATAAGCTCAACGCAGATTGGGCGAACGTTGCTGATGAAAGTCAGTACTGGGATCTACAGGAGCAGTATGACAAGCTTGACAAGTCAGTAAACGAGCTTCAGAAGTCATATAAGTCCGCAGGCGGAGAGATTGAGAAGCTGAATGCAGACTATGCTGATGCTTCCAAGTACGTTTCTGAGCATTCTTCTGCTCTCGAAGACAATTCAAAGGCCGTAGAGGACAATGCAAAAAAGGTCGATACGATCTATAACCGCACTGTCATGTATAAAGACGGCTTACACAAGGTATCACAAGAAACTGTTGACGCAATAGTTGAGATGAATAAGAGCTATGACGAAGCCGTCCAGAAACGAACGGAAGAATTGCAGAACAATCTTAACCTCTTCGACGAATTCAACGGCGGTGCTGAGATATCCGCAGAACAGCTTATGCAGAACTTGGAATCTAATCTTGACGGCATGGCAAGCTGGTCTGATGATATCAAGACGCTTGCAGACAGAGGCGTGAACAAGGGGCTTATCAAGACCTTGCAGGAAGCAGGTCCTCAATCGTCAAGCAAGATAAAGGCGTTACTTTCCATGTCACAGCCTGAGTTGAAAAAGTACAGTGATATGTGGGAAGAATGCATGAGCGACTGCAAGAAGATAGCAACTTCAGAGTTCGACGAGCTCAGGCAACAGTATGATAAGACCATAGAGACGCTTCAAAAGCGTGACCAAATAAGCCAGATATCAGATGTATGGGAGCAAACAGGTGCGGCAATGATGTTAGGTATGCAGCAAGGCATACTGTCTGCACAGCAGTCCGTCATTGATACCGCAACAAGTGGAGCGAACGCAGTGCTTGCGGCGGTCAGGGGGGTATATGATATACACTCCCCTTCAAAGGCATTTGAAAATATATCGAAAATGAATGCGCAGGGTGAGATCCAAGGCTGGAAGTCATCAGAGGACGATATCATCAAAGCCTATACCAATACTGGTGACAAGATACTGTCAGAGAATATGCGCAATACATACAGCGATACAAATAGGGTCGCAAGGTCGGTATATAATGGATCATATGCCCACAGTATCACGCAGAAAGCATCAACAAGCGCCACAGACAACACGCAGGTCGTCCCAACAGTCAGACAAATGCCCGAGACTATTCATAACGTGATAGTATTCCCGAATGGGAAAGTAATTGCAGAGGAAACAGTTCCATTTATAGATGTAATGCTTGGCGAAAGAGCTGCAAGAAAGAAAAGAGGTAGTGCAGTATGACACGACAAATCAGATTTAATGGCAAAAAGTCGTATGAGGATTTTAAAATCAGAATAATCAGTGCAACAGTTGCAGAGCCGAAGAAGCGTGAGATCAAAGTGACTGTACCTTATCGTAACGGCAGTATTGACCTGTCTGACTATGACGGCAATTTTTATTTTGACGACACCGAAGTATCATACAAGATGTTCGTATCTGATGCAGAACCTGTCACACTGCTCCGCAGGATTGAGAAGATCAAGAGCTGGTTATGTGAAGCTCCACAGCAGAATATTTATGACAACTATTCCGAGAACTATCATTTTGTCGGCAAGTGTAGAACTGTTGAGACCAGCCTTGGTGAAGATGACATAACAGCTACTCTCGAGGTCACTTTCGATGTAGCACCATATAAGGTTTCTGACGACTTTGCAGAAACGGCGTGGGATACATTTGAATTTGATAAAGATTGCTTGAACAAGACGTCAATCTCCTGCCTAGCACACCAAGACGGCTATCATTCCCAGCCGGGAATATTGCACTTCTATTCTTACGCTGAAGATGACATAGTTCCGAGCTTAAGGTATCACAAGAGCGCTGACGATAAGGACAAGCGAGGATTGACAATGCTTGACCTCAACGGTGAAGTTCTCACAAAAAACTTGTACAAAGAAACTGCCTCAGCATTCAAGATACAAAGCTTTGTCGTCAAGCCCGGCACAAATGTCTTAGCTCTATACGGATCTGGTTCACTTGAAATCGAACTGGTGGAGGAAATACTATGTTAGTTACACTCGATGATGTAAAGACACTTCACGAAACTGGCTCTGTCAGAACCAACAAGCTGATAGGAACCATCACCAAAGAAATTAACGCTATTGACACCTTTACGTTCAACATATATCCCGACAACAGCTACTACTCCGATTTAAAGGAACTGACATCGTTGATAAAGGTGTACGATAAGGAAAGCCTGATATTCGATGGCAGAGTACTGACGATATCACCATACATGACTGATAGTGGCGAGATTGGCAAACAGGTTGTCTGCGAGGGCGGTTTGTGTTTTCTGAAAGATAGTGTACCAATTATCAAACAGCTAAAGTGCACAATAAGAACGTATATAGCCACACTACTTTCAGCACACAATAATTCTGTTGAAAGCTACAAGCAGATACATATTGGCAATATTAACTGTTCACAAGCGCAGCACACATTTAATCCAGGATATGAAGACACGTTCTCAGAACTGACGAAAAACCTGATTTCCGGTGAAGATATCAGAGGTGAAATGAGGGTGCGCATCGGCAAAGGAGGCATTAGATTTTTCGACTTCATAGCAAACGAATTTTCAGAGTTCAGCAATAAAACAATACAACTAGGAAGAAATATGCGATCTATCACGCAGGCGATTGACCCAAGTGAGATCATCACAAGGCTGTATCCGTTAGGTGCTGTCATCAACGATGATACGGGCGAACGTGTGACGCTTTCGGGAGTAACGAAGTATATCGACAACGACCAGCTGATAGAGCGGTACGGAGTACACGCTGGAACTAGGATATTCGACAATATCACCACTCCAGGCGTATTGTCTCAAGCAGGCAGAGTATGTGCCGGAGAACTAAAAGCAGCAAAAGTTCAGTATGAGGTATCGGCTATTGACATTGATGAGAAACTGGACGGCTTTGCAGTTGGCTGCAAGTATCGCATAGTCAATAGCTACCTTGGCATCGACGAGGTATTGAGGTGCATCGGCACCAGTATCGACATCAATGACAGATCGCAGAATGTGCTGACATTTGGCGACAAGATCGACACGATCAGTGGAATGACATCAAGAAAATAGGAGAAATGATTATGGCAAAAGCAATTGATATCAGCTTAGAGATCACACAGGTGGCAGAAGCATATACAGGTCAAGACGTCCGACAGGCTATTGTCGATGCATTGACCGCTGCACAGAATGCAATCAATGAAATGAATATGCCAGCAGGATCTCAGACCATTGTCGTACCATCAGAGACGACACTGGTCACAACGTCTTTGAATCTGCCGTTCACACCGACGCAGAACACGCAGATCATCTGTAGTCTACGGGAGGTGTCGGCACCAAAAGTGAGAAGGCTGTGTGTAGAAACATTTTTCACAAGCAGCCAATTGATTGTGGCACTGACGAACGCAGAAAGTGCAAGTGCTACCGTTCCACAGGGCGAATACATCATTGACTGGATCGCAACAAAGCCATAGAAAGGGGGAATATCAATGCACATAAAGCTCAACGAAGACTACAATGTAGTCGTGAACACAGCCCTACTGGGCTATGTGGGCGAAACGAATGCTAGACCCGTGTCTGTTGAAGGGCTGACAGTAGACGGTGCAGACCGCTATGTGCTGACTATCGACTATGGCGACGGCACTGTCTATGAGGTCGATATCACAGGCGGACAGTGGACACCTACGGCTGATATACTGCGGTCAGCGCAGACAGTCAGCTGTCAAATATGTGCAAAAAAACTGTCAGGGCAGGAATATATCCTGCTGAAAAAATCACGCATATTCAGATTGCGAATAGGTTCGGCTATAGGCGATAATGCAGTACCGTCACCAAGTGTGGCAACTGACGCACTAGACCGCATAGACGCCATAGGTAAACAGGCGCACGCAGATATGCAGACAGCCGTCACCGCCGCAGACACGGCGACAACAATGGCAAATAACGCCACTAAATCTGCCACAAGCGCAGGATTATCAGCAGATACCGCAGAACAGGCGGCTGAACGTGCCGAAACCGCAAAGACAGCGGCTGAAACGTCCGCAACGCAGGCTGAAACTGCAAGGCAGGGTGCAGAGACCGCACGTCAGCAGGCGGTCAAATCTCAGAATGATGCCAAGGTATCCGCAGCACAAGCATCAACGGCAGCACAGCAAACCGAAGCTGACAAGAACATAACGGCAGGTTATGCAAAAACCGCTAAGACCTGCGCTGACAGCACTACGGCAGACAGGCAGGCGGTGCAGACGTTGGCAGAACAGGTGACGGCTGACAAGGCGACAGTGGCAGACCATGCCGCTAAGGTTGCAGAGGACAGGACAGCTGCTGAAACTGCTGCACAGAAAGCACAATCCATAGCTGACAGCCTGCCTGAGGACTATGTAACGGCAGTTGCAAAGATTGCCGAGAATACGGCTGAAATTTCTGCGGTAAAGCTGACCGACAAAGAGTTGCAACGCAGGGTGAATGCGTTATACGATATGGGCAATGGTGTAACGCACCAGTTTGAAACTGACAGTGATACGTCGTATGCCAAGACAGTGCCTACGGGGGCAAAGCTGATGAGCGTGAAAAATGTGGGCGGAAAGTCTATCGTGTGGAATCAGATTTTTGAAGCCTACAACGGTACTAATAACGGTGTAACAGTGGCAACTGAATTAGACGGAACGATTACCCTAAATGGAACTGCTGAATCATCGTATGTCTATTTCAAATCCCTTAGCCCAGCCCAAAACAAGGTTGGAAAATACATTTTAAAACTGCTGATTTTGAACAATCCCGATAGTGTAACAATGCGTTATGCCTATTTCAACAGAACAATTACAACGCCGGCAGTTGATAAAGGTACTGCATCTGCCCTAGTGAACCAGACCGCAACGGACATAGAATTGCAAAAAGTTGCTGGAATTTCAGGATTTGCAGTCGGTACAGTTTTCAATGACGTTAAAATTAAAATTCAGATTTTTGATTTAACCCAAATGTTTGGTGCAGGCAACGAACCTAGCACAGTGGAAGAATTTGAAAAAATGTTTCCTAATGATTATTACCCATATAATGCTGGCGAGATTGTCAGTGCTGGGGTGACAGAAATTGTCGAGCAGGGAAAAAATGTGTTCGACTACACTGACAAAACCCATTATGGGGCGAACATAAGCAAGGTTGAAAATGGTGTTATTTACACGAAACAATTATTGACAACTATCCTAAATATTCCGACTATTGTCGGCAAGAAGTATACGCTGTCATTCAAAGTAAAATCAAGTGGAGCTAATCAAGGCGGTTTGCGTTGGTCACTACAAAAAGGGGAAAACATATCATACGCACAAGATAGTTCGCTGATAAAATCGGAAGTAGGTTATGCGGCAAACACAGAATATCAGGCAGTAGCTACGTTCGTAGCAACTACTGATTTTGTGTCACTGTGCACCATAATGCTTATGGTTTATGACGTTCAGCTAGAATTGGGTGATACTGCTACCGATTATTCCCCATTCTATCAGACTGAATACCCTATTCCAGAAGCTATCCGCAATCTGCCTGGCTACGGCTGGTCGGCAGGAACGGCACGAAACTATGTTGATTACGAAAATAAAAAATACTACAAATGCGTTGGTAGTGTTGATTTGGGAACACTGGATTGGAAAATTAATACGACTTCCGGTGTTGGAAAACATTTCTACGCACCTGCAGACCATCTCAATTTTAAATATCTAGGTGCATTTGGAACAACCATTTATAATGCGTTGTGCAGTAAATATAGAACAGTTGCAAGAAATTCCCATGTATTTGTTGATAAAACACTCGCAATAGACGGAGTTACCGTAGTTTCACAGATTCAGGTCAAAGATACAGCCTACCCCGATGTAACCGCATTTAAACAGGCTATGCAGGGTGTTATCCTATACTACGAACTAGCAACCCCAATCGTCACAGACATTTCAACCATGATACCAGATGATTTTCTGCGAAATATCGAGGTAGAGGCAGGGGGTTCAGTGACATTCAAAACCAACAATGATAATTACCATATACCAGTGCCGTCAGAAGAAGAATATGTGGTCAAACTGTCAGAGATAGGAGGTAGCGTATGACAGATTTGCAAAAAAAAATGGCTGACAAGCTGGGGTTATCTACCGAAGATTTTCAGCCGAAAAAAGCCACGAAAGTGGATGAACTAGAAGCACAGGTGCTGTATACTGCGCTGATGACCGACACGCTGATAGAGGAGGACAAGAACAATGTATAGGAAAGTCAAACGTTTGTACGATTTAGGGCTGTACACCACTGAACAGGTAAAGGATTTTGCTGACAGGGGCAAGATAACCCCTGAGCAGTACGAGGAAATCACAGGGCAGAAGTATGAAAGCGAGGTAGTAAAGTGAAATACATAATAATGCTGATAATCGTGATAGGGCTTGCCCTTGCTGATTTTGCCACAGGCTGGATAAAAGCCTACTGCAAGGGTGACGTTCGTTCATCGAAAATGCGAAAAGGCGGTCTGAATAAATTGGCCGAGATAGTCATCATGGGCGTGGCTATCGGTTCGGAGATAGGTTTTGAACAGCTGGGGCACTACTATGGACATAGCGAGCTGGCTGGCATTGCAGGCACTATAACTGCACTAGCCGTTTTCGGCTATATTTTTACTATGGAAGTTGTTTCCATACTGGAAAACTATGGTGAAATCAATCCGCAAGCCAGTTGGATAAACAAAATTGTGAAAAAATTTGGCGTTTTCAAGGATAAGGACAAGGAGGATTAATTATGGCTATGACATTTGACGAATTTGTAAAAAAGTACAAGGGCAAGGGCATTGATTTTGACAAAGCATATAATGTACAGTGCTTTGACCTGGCAAACCAGTACAACCGTGATGTTATCGGCTGCGGTATGTTCATCGGTCTGCACGCATACATGATTTACACCAACTTTGAAAATCAGCCTACAAAGAAATATTTTACCAAAATTGCGAATACGCCATCATTTGTGCCGAAAAAGGGCGACATCGTGGTATGGGGGAAATCTCTCAACGGCGAAGACGGTCACGTTGCGATAGCCACAGGCGAAGGTAACACAAAATATTTCTACAGCTACGATCAGAACTGGACAGGCAAAAATGACCCCTGCACGCGTGTCTATCACAACTATAATCACGTTTTGGGCGTTCTGAGACCGAAAAATCAGAACGCTATCAATCCGCCCACACTTGACGCCAAGGGCTATAAGAAAGGCGCAAGCACAGACGGGTCGTATGCCCTGAAACAGCTGCTGATACTTGACGGCGCAAAACTGGACGATAATGGCGTTATCGGCAAGGGCACTGTCGGTGCTATCAATGCAAGGCTGAAAGCATGGGGGTACAGACCGAACGGCATAGCTGGCAAGAAATTCATCAAGAAACTGCGTGAAAAAATCAAGAAATAGTCGCATAAAATTCTCATAAATTTCGCATAAAATTAGCCGTCAGAGCGTTTGCCCTGGCGGCTTTTTTTCATTGCGGATACACAGTTATTGCAGCACCTTATGGATCGTGCTGGTGTCGTTATCATCACGATCAGCATTTACAAAAATCGTATTCAGCCATTTTACACGATAGCCGTTGTTGGTATGATAACCGTGGAAATGTGCACGCCTGATGTGCGGCGCTTTTGGTGCGCCGTGTCCCTGTGGGCTGTGTTGATAGCTGGCACTGCTTTCAGCCTGCCTGTGCTTGCGAACAGCCATTCCTATGCGGTATCCTACATTTGCTACGGCTGATTTTTGGGGCTGTGCAGACGGCTTCTGTGGATGTTGTGCGGCGTGTTCCTTTTGCACTTGGCGTTTTGTAACAGGTGCGATTTCAGCGTTTACGGCTGATAGGTAGACAATGAACTGCAATTTTTCGGCTATGTCGCATATCATTGCCTTAGTGCCTGCCTTGTCTTTTTTGGCATAGCTGCCTAGAATTTTATATATCAGGTCTTCAACTGTCATATCATACTGCAATTCTATAGCGATTGATTCCGAATAGTAGTCTTTTTCGACATTGTCAAAAAAATATTCTGTCATTGTCATTCGGTCACCCTGCAAATCGAAAAAGAACCCCACGCTATTTTTGTATTTTCGCTGGACATAAAAACAGTTACACGGCAATTGTTTGAAAACGTCTGCGCTGATTTTCAAATCGGCTGTGCCTTGACCGCTGAGCAAATCTGCAAAATCATCATCAAATAGATACACTTGCCGTCCACTATAGTACCAGTTTGTCATATTTTTTATAGCCCCCAGCTTGTCTAAAAAATCATCTGACATTATCGTTTGTTCGGTCAGCTTGGCGGCTTCGTCTAGTGTCTTCTTACCGATTTTGATATAGTCACGCATCAGCTGACCGCTGACATAGTCCACTATATCGGTATCGGTTGCGATATGTCCTATGGCTTTTATGGTTTCTATGTTGGCTGCTACTACTTTGTCTGGCAGCAATTCGTATTTTTGTTTTGCCATGTCATTTTACCCTGACGTTTATGCGGTCGATATTTACATTTGTTGCTTCTATGCCGTGTTTTTTCAGTTCTCGTTCGATTGTAACCGAATTTTTCGGGGTGGTAAGCCTGATCTGTCTGCAAATATAGTGCTTCTCACACTTTTCACCATAGTTCTTACCTTTGACAACTTCAAATTCGTCCGAAATGTCGTCGTCGGTCAGCCCTAGTTTTTCAACTAGCGCCTTCCAATCCTCTGGGCTGATAGGGTCACGGACTTCGACTTCCACGCCGTCACGAGGAGCCATTTTATAAATCCAGTATGCTTTCTTATTGAATTCAGCGGCGCTTCGTGGAATATTGGCATTTCCACGTGGTATCAGAATTTTCGATACGTCGTCAACGTTGGAAAAATCAATCATATTCAACTGATATGTTCTGTTTTTGATTTTCACCAGCAAATAGTTGCCCTCAGGGGCATACAGCCCATCAACTATCAGCCGCTTTTCGCCGTTAATTTCTTCGAACTCGAAACTGTCAGCTTCGAGCAAATCTTCTGGTTTGCAGTCCAGCGCCGTGCATAGACGTCCTAACGTGTTCGCCTGGATAAAATTGATATCCTGCGCACCACTCTCCAGACGGCAGATATAGCTTCTGACAGAACCTATTCTCTTTGCCAGCTCCTCTTGTGTGATACCTCTTGCTTCTCTCATGTCTTTCAACTTGCTCATGTTATCAGTTCCTTTCAAATTTTATTTTGCTTTCCAGCCGACGCCCTTTCGGGCGTTTCGTATCAATTTTCAGATACTCATCAGGGCTGTTTATGCGTTCTCATATTGTTTCACGTTCGATTATTTTCTTGGCTGATGTTTCGTTTATCAGCTTTTTGTTTTGATGTATCGTCAGCTGTTTAACCAGGTCGCTCATGGTTTTTATGTTCATGCCGTGCTTATTCAGTTCAGCCGCTACGATTTCAAAACCTACTGCAACGTCATAACCTTTCTTGTCAGCACCCTTGCACTTATCGACAGCGTACTCGGTTACAGAACCAACTCTCCAGAAGAGGGTCTTGCGTCTGATATCGTTTGCGTAGTCAATCTGTTTTGGCGTACCCTCAAGCTCTGCGCACTCGATTTCAAAAATCACGTTGAAATACTTTGCAAGCCAAGCGGCGTGTGCTGCTTTTCTCTCTTCGTCCCTGATTCCGTTCAGAACACTTGGGTTTTCTGTCATTGAATACTCGAATTTTGAATACTGATTTTCCATGGTTTGTACCTCCGAAAAATTAATTTTTGATTTCAGGTCTAATCTCTTGTCTGTGATTATAGTATATCATGTTATCTAGAAAAAGTCAAGTAGTTAGATAACAAAAATATAGATAACATTGAATTTTGTGGGATTGCACAAAAATCGGCAATGAATTTTGTATAAAATAATTGGCATCGTATAGGCTGATTTTTTTCTATCTTTGAAAAAAGTATAAAAATTTGAAAAGTATCGTGGGAAAAATATGTTGCGGTCTCCCGCAACCATATTGGTGATACCAAATGGATACTCACCTTAAAAAGCCCGTGTTTACGGGCTTTTTTGATATTTAGAAAACAAAAAATTTTAATGTAAAACCGTGGATGCTTTTCACCAGTTTTCACGAAAAAAAGGGAGTCGAACCCTACACAACAAAAAATATCGAACATAACGGCAGACTTTGAGTATATTTTGCTCTAAGCCTGCCGATTTTTTATGAAAAAACATTCACAAAGTTTAGAAGGCTGTTTTGTCAAATATCACGAAATGTGATAAACGACAAAGCGATCTTTTTTGTTTCAAAGGAGGCTTGATAACAAATATACTATAAAAAGGGAATCTAAAACGACTGGAGGTGATCAAGTAAGAAATAAACAGCAGTCAGACCGATGATATGACCAAAGACCCGATATGGGAATGACGATGTGAGGCAGAATATGATTTACAACGAAAAGAAGGTAGAAATGCTCAGGCAGAGATATCCCGAAGGAACTCGGATATGCCTTGACAGTATGGATAACGATCCCCGTCCGATTCCACCAGGTACTAAAGGCATAGTTCAATTTGTGGACGATGTGGGTACTCTGCATTGTAAATTTGACAACGGAAGAACGCTTGGGGTTATCCCCGATGTGGATCAGTTCCATAAAATCGATCAGGAACAAGCTCAGACAGACGAGCAAGCAGAAGAAAATGCTCTGAATGACGAAATTACAGAAACAGAGGAAATTGAAGAATCCGAAGAAATGGAAATGTCAATGTAACGGTTAAGTTTTGAAAAAGACTTAGCCGTTTTTTTATTACACAAACAAGAAAGGATCGGTGATAAATGATAAAGTATTTCGATATCTTTGCAGGCATCGGCGGATTCCGCTCAGGACTTGAAAAAGCAGGAGGCTTTGAGTGCGTCGGGTACTGCGAGATTGACCGATATGCTAAAAAAGCATACGAAACAATGTACGATACAGAAGGTGAGGTGTATTACGATGACGCAAGAAAAATTGACCCAAACGAGTTACCCGATTTCGACCTTATATGCGGAGGCTTCCCTTGCCAAAGCTTTTCAATCGCTGGAAAAAGGGGCGGATTTGACGACGCAAGAGGAACTCTGTTCTTTGAAATTGCCAGAATCGCTGCCGTTAAAAACCCTAAATATCTGCTGCTTGAGAACGTACCCGGATTGTTATCGCATGACTCAGGCAGGACGTTTGCGACCATCCTTGGTTCGCTGGACGAATTGGGGTACGATGTCGCATGGCAGGTGCTTAACAGCGCAAATTTTAGAGTCGCCCAATCCCGAAAAAGAGTGTTCATTATCGGATTTCTTAGAGAAAAATGCGCCGGAAAAGTATTGTCTTTCACGGACGCAAATCCAAAAACTCTTGTACAACGCATACCCGGACGAGAGGGCTGCAGAGTGTACTCAGCCGACGGACTGAGCATAACGCTTACGGGAACGGCAGGAGGCTTCGGAGGAAAGACAGGACTTTACGAGATCATAGGACTTCCGATCAAGGTCAAAACCAAGTCGGGCTATCAGTTAGCATTGCCCGGCGACAGTATTGATCTCGCCTACCCTAACATTAATTCAAGACGAGGACGTGTAGGTCACGATGTAGCACACACGCTGACAACAAGCTGTAATCAGGGATATTACGCTATGTGTATCGATATGAATCCCGAACCGAAAGTTACAGAGCTTGCGAGGTGCATAACGTCAAGGCAGGACAGCGGTATAGGTCACCATAAAGGAGAAAAGTCGGGGGTGATCGTGATTAGCGATCCGATTGCGGTGCTTACTCCCGAAAAGGAGAAAGTTCGTCAGCAAGGGCGAAGATTTAAACTCCCAAACGAACCGATGTTTACGATAACTGTCACCGATAAACACGGGGTGATCTACTGCGGATATATCCGCAGGCTCATGCCTTTGGAATGCTGGCGTTTGCAGGGATTTACAGACGAGCAGTTCAACAAGGTGGCGGCAACCGGAATGTCCGACGCACAGCTTTACAAGCAGGCAGGAAATGCCGTTACTACGAATGTTATTGAGGCTCTTGCAAGGTTTATTTTAGAAATTGACAAGGAGAATGCAAATGAATAATATGATAAAGATATTTGAAAATGAGGAATTTGGTTCGCTCAGAATTTTAAAGGAAGATAACGGCAGAATCATGTTCTGCGGCAAGGATGTGGCTTCTGCATTGGGCTACAGCAACACAAAGGACGCAATAAGGCGGCATTGCAGGTGGGGCGTGAAACACGACCTACCTCATCCGCAGTCCCCAAGCAAGACCATTAAGATGATTTTTATTCCTGAGGGCGATGTTTACAGACTTGTCGCACACAGCAAACTGCCAAGAGCTGCGGAATTTGAGTCGTGGATATTTGATAAGATCCTGCCTCAAATCAATCAAACAGGCGGCTACGTAGCTAACGAAGATATGTTTATCGATAACTATCTCCCATTCCTCGACGAGCCGTATCAGAATCTTTTCCGTCTGCAGATGATGGCGATAAATCAGCTCAACGAGCGTATCCGCCACGACGAACCGTTGGTGGAGTTTGCGGAACAGGTTTCTGATACAACCAATCTCATTGACATGAACGCTATGGCGAAGCTTGCGAGAGCCGAAAATATCCCTGTCGGCAGAAACAGGCTCTATAGTTGGCTGAAAGGAAAAGGCGTGCTTATGGCAAACAATCTCCCCTATCAGACTTTTATCGACTGCGGATATTTTGCTGTTAAGGAGTCGGTTTTTGAAACTCCGACTATGACAAAGACCTATCAGCAGACGTTTGTTACGGGAAAAGGTCAGCTTTTTATCATAGGTCTGCTGAGAAAATATTACGGAAAGGAGATGTCGT